>BNJS01003069.1_pt1 | contig 85664 bp, 112 predicted proteins | sample 8540461 | NCBI WGS metagenome assembly BNJS01 (sample SAMD00202454, study PRJDB9452) | human saliva metagenome | isolation source: human saliva | place: Japan
AAAAGAGGTTGGAACTATAAAAATTCCAGCCTTTTTCTTATTAGAGAAGCTACTGGAAATAGCCTAATACTCTTCGAAAATCAAATTCAAACCACGTCAGGTTCACCTTGCCGTACTCAAGTACAGCCTGCGGCTAGCTTCCTAGTTTGCTCTTTGATTTTGGTAACTTCTAAAACTAACTTCCAGTTTCCAACCTAGCCTTTAGTATGAGAAAAACGCGTGAAATCAGTAGAAATTCTTCTAGACTAACGTCCACTGGTTTTTCTTTTTCTTGATATATAAGGGTTCAAAAGCGAAAAGACTCAGAAAAAAGTGCACGACAAATAGCCCTAAAACAGAGTCGTCTTAGAGTAAATTCCAGTTGCTAGCGTTTAGTGTGAGACTTTTCGATGGTGATAAGATGTGTAGTTAGAGGGGAAAATTCCCTTATTTCAATAAATCAGGTGATAGTGTGTGTCTTCTGGTTTGACAAATTGGCACCCCAGAAGAGCAGCGATGTCCTCGCCAAAGTTGAAGGTGAAGACGTCGTAAGCAGATTTTTCCTTGAAACTCTTCTCGTTTCAAAAGGAATTGACATGGAAATGACTAGATTGACGTCTTTCTGAGTAAGCTGGTCAAAGGAAGTGCCCTTGGGCAGAATGGCTCGCAAAACCGTATGGTTCTTCTCAATCCGCCCTTCTGGTCAGGACGGCTAGGGGTCGCTGAAGTAGAGGTGAGACTTACCATCAATGTCTCTCTCAAGCTCCTCCACATAGGAGAACTCAGATCCGTTGTCCGTTAGAATGACAGGAAACAGCTGATGGAACGCATACCCTCCGTCCATGACTCTTTCTTTCAAAGCAGCGAATTTAGTGGCGACCTCCAGAGCAGTCTTGTTGTCCAAAAGCAAGGCGAAGAGGAAATTGCAGAAGGAAACGTTGAAGGTGAGCAGTAGCTTTCCACCAGGTCTGCCGATGACCGTGTCCATTTCCAACCATTTGAAGAAATCATCTGTTTCTCGTAACTCTTGAAATCTTGGTAGGTTCGCCCAATTTTTTTAGCTCTTTGGGAATAGCTACTTTTCTGGATTTTCTGCGTTCCTTGAACGTGACCATCCGAGGAAAATCAATGGGCTTGGCTGTCAGATATCCCAGCTTGGCATGCCGATACACCGTAGCTTTCGACACAGGTAGGTTATGTGTCTGAATGATATAGTAGATGCTTTTGTTTCTTCTGGATGCCTAGGGTTAAGACCTTGTCCATCTGATAAAAACTTTCCTTGTTTAGGGGAATGCCCTCTCTGGACTCCCTCAACATAGTCTTGTACTGTTCCTGCGCCTTTTTCGCGTAGTAAAGATAGCGGTTAAACCCACAATCCGTCCTCTTTTGGACAGTTGTTACAGACATAAGGAGCTTTTTTGAGAAGAGGGCAATCCGTGCAATCAGATTTGACGGATGTTGGATGAATGATGCGATTGCGCTTGATTTCCTTTGAAATCGTTGACGGGTCTTTTCCCATCTTCTCAGCGATGGAACGGAAAGTCTCCTGTTGGCTGATTCCAGTTTGGATGTCAATACGGTCTTCTAGAGTGAGATGTTTTGTTTTTTTCGTCATGAGGTGCCTCCTCACGAAAAGTCTCAGACTTAATTCTAGCATAATTCGTCGTCTGAGACTAACTTCCAGTTTTGGGAGAGAGATGGAAGTTACTTTGAGAAGTTACGACTTCTAAAACTAACTTCCAGTTTCCCCAACCTAGCCTTTAGTATGAGAAAAACGCGTGAAATCAGTAGAAATTCTTCTTAGACTAACGTCCACTGGTTTTCTTTTTCTTGATATATAAGGGTTCAAAAGCGAAAAGACTCAGAAAAAAGTGCACGACAAATAGCCCTAAAACAGAGTCGTCTTAGAGTAAATTCCAGTTGCTAGCGTTTAGTGTGAGACTTTTCGATGGTGATAAGATGTGTAGTTAGAGGGGAAAATTCCCTTATTTCAATAAATCAGGTGATAAGTGTGTGTCTTCTGGTTTGACAAATTGGCACCCCAGAAGAGCAGCGATGTCCTCGCCAAAGTTGAAGGTGAAGACGTCGTAAGCAGATTTTCCTTGAAACTCTTCTCGTTTCAAGGAATTGACATGGGAAATGACTAGATTGACGTCTTTCTGAGTAAGCTGGTCAAAGGAAGTGCCCTTGGGCAGAATGGCTCGCAAAACCGTATGGTTCTTCTCAATCCGCCCCTTCTGGTCAGGACGGCTAGGGTCGCAGAAGTAGAGGTGAGACTTACCATCAATGTCTCTCTCAAGCTCCTCCACATAGGAGAACTCAGATCCGTTGTCCGTTAGAATGACAGGAAACAGCTGATGGAACGCATACCCTCCGTCCATGACTCTTTCTTTCAAAGCAGCGAATTTAGTGGCGACCTCCAGAGCAGTCTTGTTGTCCAAAAGCAAGGCGAAGAGGAAATTGCAGAAGGAAACGTTGAAGGTGAGCAGTAGCTTTCACCAGGTCTGCCGATGACCGTGTCCATTTCCAACCATTTGAAGAAATCATCTGTTTCTCGTAACTCTTGGAAATCTTGGTAGGTTCGCCCAATTTTTAGCTCTTTGGGAATAGCTACTTTTCTGGATTTTCTGCGTTCCTTGAACGTGACCATCCGAGGAAAATCAATGGGCTTGGCTGTCAGATATCCCAGCTTGGCATGCCGATACACCGTAGCTTTTCGACACAGGTAGGTTATGTGTCTGAATGATATGGTAGATGCTTTGTTTCTTCTGGATGCCTAGGGTTAAGACCTTGTCCATCTGATAAAAACTTTCCTTGTTTAGGGGAATGCCCTCTCTGGACTCCCTCAACATAGTCTTGTACTGTTCCTGCGCCTTTTTCGCGTAGTAAAGATAGCGGTTAAACCCACAATCCGTCCTCTTTTTTGGACAGTTGTTACAGACATAAGGAGCTTTTTTGAGAAGAGGGCAATCCGTGCAATCAGATTTGACGGATGTTGGATGAATGATGCGATTGCGCTTGATTTCCTTTGAAATCGTTGACGGGTCTTTTCCCATCTTCTCAGCGATGGAACGGAAAGTCTCCTGTTGGCTGATTCCAGTTTGGATGTCAATACGGTCTTCTAGAGTGAGATGTTTTTGTTTTTTCGTCATGAGGTGCCTCCTCACGAAAAGTCTCAGACTTAATTCTAGCATAATTCGTCGTCTGAGACTAACTTCCAGTTTTGGGAGAGAGATGGAAGTTACTTTGAGAAGTTACGGCTCTTTGATTTTCATTGAGTATAAATAAGTGAGGCTACTGAAATGGAATAAAATATGGTATAATTGATAAGATAGATAGAATCGAGGATATTATGTCATTTACGAAATTTCAATTTAAAAACTATATTAGAGAAGCCTTGGAGGAGTTGAAATTTAAAGCTCCTACAGAGGTTCAAGATAAGTTGATTCCTATTGTTTTGGCAGGTCGTGACCTAGTCGGTGAATCAAAAACAGGTTCGGGTAAGACTCATACTTTCTTGTTACCGATTTTCCAGCAATTAGATGAAGCTAGCGATAGTGTACAAGCAGTCATTACTGCACCGAGCCGTGAGTTGGCTACTCAAATTTACCAAGCAGCGCGTCAGATTTCAGCTCACTCAGATGTCGAAGTTCGTGTGGTTAATTATGTGGGTGGTACGGATAAGGCTCGCCAGATTGAGAAATTGGCAAGCAATCAGCCTCATATTGTTATTGGAACTCCAGGCCGTATCTATGACTTAGTTAAGTCTGGTGACTTGGCTATTCATAAGGCCAAGACCTTTGTTGTCGATGAGGCAGACATGACCTTGGATATGGGATTCTTGGAAACTGTTGATAAGATTGCTGGAAGTCTTCCAAAAGATCTACAATTCATGGTCTTCTCAGCGACTATTCCACAAAAGTTGCAACCATTCTTGAAAAAATACTTGTCAAATCCTGTCATGGAGAAAATCAAGACCAAAACGGTCATTTCCGATACCATTGATAATTGGTTGATTTCGACCAAGGGCCGAGATAAGAATGCTCAAATTTACCAGTTGACTCAGTTGATGCAACCGTATTTGGCAATGATTTTTGTTAACACTAAAACGCGTGCTGATGAATTGCATTCATATCTGACTGCTCAAGGCTTGAAGGTGGCAAAAATCCATGGGGATATTGCCCCTCGTGAGCGCAAGCGTATCATGAATCAGGTGAAAAATCTGGATTTTGAGTACATTGTAGCAACAGACTTGGCGGCGCGTGGGATTGACATTGAAGGTGTCAGTCATGTCATCAATGATGCCATTCCGCAAGACTTATCCTTCTTCGTGCACCGTGTTGGTCGTACTGGACGAAATGGCCTACCAGGTACAGCTATTACCCTTTACCAGCCAAGTGATGACTCGGATATCCGTGAGTTGGAGAAATTGGGAATCAAGTTTACTCCTAAGATGGTCAAAGACGGGGAATTCCAAGATACCTATGACCGTGATCGTCGTGCAAATCGTGAAAAGAAGCAGGATAAGCTTGATATTGAAATGATTGGCTTGGTCAAAAAGAAAAAGAAAAAAGTCAAACCGGGCTATAAGAAGAAGATTCAATGGGCGGTTGATGAAAAGCGCCGCAAAACCAAGCGCGCCGAAAATCGTGCTCGCGGTCGTGCAGAGCGTAAAGCAAAACGCCAAACATTTTAATAGTAATTGTTGGAGTACTGAGCTCCAACTTTTTTAATTATGTGACTTTCAGTCCGTCTCGCTCCGTTAGGTGCGAGACAAAAAAACACCCGCTATGCGGGTGTGCGTCGAAGGTTATACCAAAAAAACTCCAAACGCGATACAATAAAGGTGTTCAAGCCAATTGTAAAGCGAAAGGAGAAAAATATGGCACAAAAGGCTCATAGTTTATCGCACACAAAGCAGCATTGTAAGTATCACTTTGTGTTCATACTCTTCGAAAATCTCTTCAAACCACGTCAGCGTCGCCTTACCGTAGGTATGGTTACTGACTTCGTCAGTTCTATCCACAACCTCAAAACAGTGTTTTGAGCTGACTTCGTCAGTTCTATCCACAACCTCAAAACAGTGTTTTGAGCTGACTTCGTCAGTTCTATCCACAACCTCAAAACAGTGTTTTGAGCTGACTTCGTCAGTCTTATCTACAACCTCAAAACAGTGTTTTGAGCTGACTTCGTCAGTCTTATCTACAACCTCAAAAACAATGTTTTTGAGCAGCCTGCAACTAGCTTCCTAGTTTGCTCTTTGATTTTCATGGAGTATTACCTCTAAGTATAAACGAAAAATCATCTATAATCAATATCGAAGTAGTTTATCACATTCGAATCACAAAAAATTTTAAAAAATGGCAATATTTGTTAACAAGGCTTTCCTAGTTTGTTATAATGTAGTTGTAAATGATTAAGATTGGTAATCAAAAATATAGGGAGGAATGTTTTGAATAAGAAATATAATCTAGTTCTATTATTGTTGTTTATAGTTTATTTATTTGGATATTTTTTTCAATTTCAAAAACGTTTATTCCTATAATGTGTGTGATCGAAGTATTTTTGATAGAACATATATTTAAAGTTCGAAATAGAATGATGCAAATAGGTGAAATTTTAATTATTGTTGCTTCTATAATATTATTTATTGATGGTATATTGAGTTTGTAACAAAAAGGCTTTTCTATAAAATCAAATTTTCCAGATACCTACTGAAGCTGATTTATATTCTCATATTTCTTCTACTATCTTTGTTACTAAACTTGACAGACATATATTGCATGATACAGCCTATCTACAATCTCACAGTTAACCTGAGGCTAGTTTCCTCTTTGATTTTCGTTGAATTTTATTTGATAAAAAGAGATGTCCTCCAAGACGGAAGAGCATCTTTTATTGTGATTCTCACACAATTACTTCCTAAGTTTTTATTAGTATTAGTATAGCATTTTTTAAAACTAGAGTAAAAAAGCAAGGGTAGTTTCTTTTTTGAGAATTGTCATAAAATTTGATATAATAGGGACTATGAATAAAATAAGAGTCAGTAAACGGGTTGAAAAAAAGCTTTCCAAGGGGCTTGTTTTACTAGAAGCCAGTGACCTTGCAGATGTTCATCTCAAGGATCAGGAAGTAGAAGTCCATAGTCAAGAAGGAACCTTTCTTGGAACTGCCTATCTTTCTCAGCAAAACAAGGGCTTGGGCTGGTTTGTTAGTAAGGACAAGGTGACCTTTAATCAAGCTTTCTTTGAAGCACTGTTTAGACAAGCTAAAGAAAAGAGAAGTGCCTACTATCAAGACGAATTGACAACTGCCTTTCGTCTTTTCAACCAAGAGGGAGATGGTTTTGGTGGTCTGACAGTGGACCTTTATGGCGACTATGCTGTCTTTTCTTGGTATAACTCTTATGTTTATCAGATTCGCAAGATTATCTCAGAAGCCTTTAGACAGGTTTTTCCTGAGGTTTTAGGGAGCCTATGAGAAGATCCGCTTTAAGGGTTTGGACTATGAATCTGCCCATGTTTATGGTCAAGAAGCACCTGAATTTTTCACTGTTTTGGAAAATGGTGTCCTGTATCAAGTCTTTATGAATGATGGCTTGATGACAGGGATTTTCCTAGACCAGCATGAAGTTCGCGGTAGTTTAGTGGATGGATTGGCTATGGGTAAATCCTTGCTCAATATGTTTTCTTATACAGCAGCCTTTTCAGTAGCTGCGGCCATGGGAGGATCTAGCCAGACAACTTCTGTTGACCTAGCCAAACGTTCACGAGAATTGTCTCAAGCGCATTTTCAGGTAAATGGAATCAGTACAGACGACCACCGTTTTATGGTCATGGATGTCTTTGAATATTTCAAGTATGCTAAACGAAAAGACTTGACCTATGATGTGATTGTCCTAGATCCGCCTAGCTTTGCTAGGAACAAAAAAACAAACATTTTCTGTGGCCAAGGATTATCACAAGTTGATATCCCAGAGTCTTGAGATTTTAAATCCGGGAGGTATTATTATTGCCAGTACCAATGCTGCCAATATATCCCGCCAGAAATTTACAGAACAAATTGATAAAGGCTTTGCAGGAAGAAGTTACCAGATTTTAAATAAATACGGTCTTCCAGCAGATTTCGCCTATAATAAAAAAGATGAAAGTAGTAATTACCTCAAGGTGATTAGTATGAAGGTTAGTAAATGAAATTAATCGTTTCAGTAATGCCAAGAAGTTTAGAGGAGGCCCAGGCTCTGGACGCCACGAGGTACCTGGATGCTGACATCATTGAATGGCGTGCCGACTATCTGCCTAAGGAAGCGATTTTGCAGGTAGCTCCAGCTATTTTTGAAAAATTTGCAGGTCGTGAGTTGGTTTTTACCCTGCGAACTCGCTCTGAAGGGGGAGAAATCGACCTTTCTCCAGAAGAATATATCCATCTAATCAAGGAAGTGGCGCAACTCTATCAACCAGACTATATTGATTTTGAGTACTATAGCTACAAGGATATTTTTGAGGAAATGCTGGACTTCCCAAATCTCATTTTGAGTTACCACAATTTCCAAGAAACACCTGAAAATATGATGGAAATCTTGTCAGAGTTGACGAGCTTAAATCCAAAACTTGTCAAAGTTGCGGTGATGGCTCACACGGAACAGGATGTGCTAGACTTGATGAACTATACACGTGGCTTTAAAACCCTCAATCCTGAACAGGAATATGTGACCATTTCTATGGGCAAGGTGGGTAAGGTCTCTCGTATAACTGCGGATGTGACTGGTTCTAGCTGGTCCTTTGCTAGTCTAGATGAGGCCAGTGCACCGGGTCAGATTTCCCTAGCTAACATGAAAAAAAAATTCGGGAGATTTTGGATGAAGCTTGATGGCTATACACGTTTAGCTGCCGTTGTTGCCAATCCTATTAAGCATTCTATTTCCCCTTTATTCACAATAGGGCCTTTGAGGCGACAGCTACAAATGGTGTTTACGTGGCTTGGGAGATTGAAGCAGGTGACTTGGCAGAAACAGTGGCCAATATTCGTCGCTACCAGATGTTTGGCATCAACCTGTCTATGCCCTATAAGGAGCAAGTGATTCCTTATTTGGATGAGCTGAGTGACGAAGCGCACTTGATCGGTGCGGTCAATACGGTTGTCAATGAGAATGGCAATTTAATTGGATATAATACAGATGGCAAGGGATTTTTTAAGAGCTTGCCTTCTTTTACAATTACAGGTAAAAAGATGACCCTGCTGGGTGCAGGTGGTGCAGCCAAGTCCATTCTGGCACAAGCTATTTTGGATGGCGTCAATCAGATTTCGGTCTTTGTTCGTTCAGTTTCTATGGAAAAAACAAGACCTTACCTAGACAAGTTACAGGAGCAGACAGGCTTTAAAGTGGACTTGTATGCTTTAGAAGATGTTCCTGAACTGCAAGCAAGGATTGCCGAGTCGGATTTACTGGTCAATGCGACAAGTGTAGGGATGGATGGTCAATCCTCTCCAGTTCCTGAAAACATAGTCTTACCAGAAACTCTTTTAGTAGCAGATATCATTTACCAACCTTTTGAAACTCCGTTTTTGAAATGGGCCAGAAGTCAGGGCAATCCAGCGGTCAATGGTCTGGGAATGTTGCTCTATCAAGCTGCAGAAGCTTTTCAACTGTGGACAGGCAAGGAAATGCCGACGGAAGAGATTTGGCAGTCTTTAACAGAAAAATACCAATAAAGAAAAGGGAGATTCTCCTATGAAAATCAGAATCGATATTCCTCATCATCCTTATGATATTCAGATTGAAAAAGGCTGTCTGGCTCAGGCTGGTCAATGGTTGCGAGAACTCTGGCAACCGCAAAAAGTGGTCATTGTAACAGATAACCATGTAGCTTCTCTTTATGCAGAAAAGGTCAAACTCAGCCTAGAAGATGCTGGTTTTCAGGTAGCTGTTTTTGACTTTTTGGAAGGGGAAGAAAGAAAGAATTTAACCACTGTTCAGAAAGTCTATGAATTTCTAGTTAAGCAGGGGTTGACTCGTAGCGATGGAATCGTGGCTCTTGGTGGTGGTGTCGTTGGGGACCTGGCTGGTTTTGTGGCCTCAACCTATATGCGGGGTATTCACTTTGTTCAGATTCCGACTAGCTTGACCGCTCAGGTGGATTCTTCTATCGGTGGAAAGACGGGTGTTAACACTCCATTTGCCAAGAATATGGTAGGAACTTTTGCCCAACCAGATGGGGTTCTGATTGATCCGCTTGTCCTTGAAACGCTCGGAAAGAGGGAGTTGATTGAAGGGATGGGTGAGGTCATCAAGTACGGCTTGATTGAGGATCCAGAACTGTGGAAAATTTTGACGGAGCTGGATGGTTCTGTTGAGAGCATTCTGGAACATGCAGAGACCTTGATTGAACATTCTTGTCAGGTCAAGCGCAAGATGGTAGTTGAGGATGAGTTGGACAATGGTGTACGCCTATACCTCAATTTTGGCCATACTATTGGTCATGCTATTGAAGCAACGGCCGGTTATGGCAAGATCATGCATGGAGAAGCTGTGGCCATGGGTATGATTCAGATTTCCAAGATTGCTGAGAAAAAGGGTATCATGCCAACTGGTATTACCCAATCTATCACCGAGATGTGTCAGAAATTTGGCTTGCCTGTTGACTATGAAAGCTGGGATGTTGACAAGCTGTATCAGGCTTTGACTCATGATAAGAAGGCGCGTGGCAATACCTTGAAGTTGGTTTTGGTACCAGAGCTCGGTTCAGCGACTATCCACTCAGTTTCTCTGGAAGAGATGAAAGACTACTTGGTAAAATAAGGAGAGTGTATGAGATATTTAACTGCAGGAGAATCACACGGCCCCCGTCTGACGGCTATCATCGAAGGAATTCCAGCTGGACTACCTTTGACAGCAGAGGATATCAATGGGGACCTTAAACGCCGTCAGGGTGGCTACGGTCGTGGTGGTCGTATGAAGATTGAGAGCGATCAAGTTGTCTTTACTTCAGGCGTTCGCCATGGGAAGACGACAGGGGCTCCCATTACCATGGATGTCATCAATAAGGACCACCAAAAATGGCTGGATATTATGTCTGCGGAAGACATTGAAGAGCGACTTAAAAGCAAACGGAAAATCACTCATCCTCGTCCAGGTCATGCTGACTTGGTAGGGGGCATCAAGTACCGTTTTGACGATTTGAGAAATTCTTTGGAGCGTTCATCTGCCCGTGAAACAACCATGCGAGTGGCAGTCGGGGCAGTAGCCAAACGCCTCTTGGTTGAGCTGGATATGGAGATTGCCAACCATGTCGTAGTCTTTGGTGGCAAGGAAATCGATGTTCCTGAGAATCTCACAGTTGCAGAGATTAAGCAAAGAGCTGCCCAGTCAGAAGTTTCTATTGTCAACCAAGAAAGAGAACAGGAAATCAAGGATTATATTGACCAAATCAAACGTGATGGGGATACCATCGGTGGGGTTGTGGAGACAGTCGTTGGAGGTGTTCCAGTTGGTCTTGGTTCCTATGTCCAATGGGACAGAAAATTAGATGCCAGACTTGCCCAAGCAGTTGTCTCTATCAATGCCTTTAAAGGGGTGGAATTTGGTCTTGGCTTTGAAGCTGGTTATCGTAAAGGCAGCCAAGTTATGGATGAAATTCTTTGGTCTAAAGAAGATGGCTATACTCGCCGTACCAACAATCTGGGTGGCTTTGAAGGTGGTATGACCAATGGGCAACCCATTGTTGTTCGTGGAGTTATGAAGCCCATTCCTACTCTCTACAAACCACTCATGAGTGTGGATATCGAAACCCACGAACCTTACAAGGCAACTGTTGAAAGAAGTGATCCGACCGCCCTTCCAGCTGCAGGAGTGGTCATGGAAGCCGTTGTGGCAACGGTTCTGGCACAAGAAATCCTCGAAAAATTCTCATCAGACAATCTAGAGGAATTAAAAGAAGCGGTAGCCCAACACCGAGACTATACAAAGAACTATTAAGGAGTTCCTATGGCAAAAACAATCTATATCGCGGGCCTTGGATTGATTGGTGCCTCTATGGCCCTTGGTATCAAACGCGATCATCCAGATTATGAAATTTTAGGTTATAATCGCAGTCAAGCTTCGAGAGATATTGCCTTGAAAGAAGGCATGATTGACCGTGCAACGGATGATTTTGCCAGTTTTGCTCCTTTGGCGGATATCATCATTCTCAGCTTGCCAATCAAGCAAACCATTTCCTTTATTAAGGAGTTGGCCAACTTGGACTTGAAAGAAGGCGTTATTATTTCAGATGCTGGTTCGACCAAGTCATCCATTGTGGATGCAGCGGAGCAGTGTTTTGGCTGGCAAGGCTATTCGCTTCTGTCGGAGCACATCCCATGGCTGGCAGCCACAAGACAGGGCCGCCTCTGCGGATGTCAATCTTTTTGAAAATGCCTATTATATCTTTTACACCTTCTAGGCTGACAAGTCAGGACACACTTGAGGAAATGAGGGATCTGCTTTCAGGTCTTCATGCTCGTTTATCGAGATTGATGCCAAGGAGCATGATCAAGTGACTTCTCAGATTAGCCATTTTCCTCATATTCTGGCTTCTAGTCTCATGGAGCAGACCGCGGTCTATGCTCAAGAACATGAGATGGCAAGACGCTTTGCGGCCGGTGGTTTTCGAGATATGACTCGAATTGCAGAAAGCGAGCCAGGTATGTGGACTTCCATTCTCTTGTCCAATCGTGAAACTATTCTGGATCGAATTGAGGATTTTAAGGAACGTTTGGATGAGATTGGCCGGGCCATCAGCAAGGGAGATGAGGAGCAAATCTGGAACTTTTTCAATCAAGCGCGTGAGCAACGTCAGGCCATGGAAATCCATAAGCGTGGTGGAGTAGACAGTTCTTACGACCTCTATGTTGACGTTCCCGATGAAGAAGATGTCATCTTACGGATTTTGGAACTGCTACGTGGAACTTCCTTGGTCAATATTCACATCAACGAGGAAAACCGGGAAGATATTCACGGGATCCTACAAATTTCATTTAAAAATGCTCAAGATTTAGAACGAGCCGAGCACCTCATAACAGAAAACACCGACTACACAGTCGTGATCAAATAAGGAGAAAATCATGCCTAAAATAGAGCCTAGATTCATATTTGGTATTATCTTTATTTTTTTATCTTACTTAGAGCTTACGCTGTTAAAAAAGATGTGAAAACTACTTCAGAAGCCAGTGTCGAGACAAAAAATGAACCATCCAACAAGGAAATAAATTAAGAGAAAACCAATTCAAAGTATGTAGACGATAGAAATATTAATGAGTTTATCAATAGCTATAATCAAAATTCTAATAGCCCATTAGAAAATATCAAAAAAGGAAATATAAAAATAAAATATTTCGCATCAAGCTACGGATATTACTTGGAGCTTTTACATGCAAATGATACTGATAAAATCAATGTAACAATTAATCAGACAAATGAAAATAGTGAATTTGGTGTTACAGGAATGAAAGAAGTATTTCATGATATTGTTAAATCGATTGAATCATCCTTATCCGATGATGAGATAAATAACTATTTTGGTAATCTTATGTCAAATGAAATAAAAACAGGTTCTAATTTAGGAGCTTTGAAGATAGAGTATATACCAGATAAGGAATTAAGCAATGGACATTCAAGAGGTCATATAAAAGTGATTGCACAATAATAATGACCACAGAGTGACTAGTAATTTTTAAAAAAATAAATAAGGAGAAAATCATGTCAAATATTTACGATAGTGCAAACGAACTCAGTCGCGGTCTACGCGAATTACCAGAATACAAGGCTGTCAAAGCAGCTAAAGATGCTATTTCAGCAGATGCTGAGGCAAGCAAAATTTTTACAGAATATGTTGCCTTCCAAGAGGAAATTCAAAGACTAGCACAGACAGGTCAAATGCCAGATGCTTCCTTTCAAGCGAAAATGGAAGGCTTTGGTAAACAGATTCAAGGAAATAGCCTCTTGTCAGAATTCTTTAGCAAGCAACAACAATTGGCAATTTACCTTTCTGACATTGAAAAAATTGTTTTGAACCAGTTTCAGAATTGCTAAAATAAGAAAAATAACGGTAAATTCCCAAACTAAGTTCCACCGCTAATCCAAGTGGAAGTTAGTCTGATAAAAATTCTAAAAACCAGTGGAAATCCGTGTCAGGGTAAGTTCCACTGGTTTTAATCATGCTTGATTTCATCGCTTTTGTAACCAAAATGAATCGAAAAAAAGAGCGCACAAAATCCCCTCATCTGAAAGCGTTTTCAGATTAAGTTCCGCTATGGTGGAAGTTAGTATGAGACGTTTGAATGCGGTTAAAGGTTAGTTTTTAGAACTTATGTTGGAGTAATTTAGACGACTGACAGACATCTTCTGCAGGTATTTTAGAAATGCCAGAAGCTTAGGAATCTCTTCTCCATAGGTAAATGCAAAAAGTTCATAGGCTGACTTTCCATTCAAAGCAGCACGTTTGACACTGTTGACATGAGAACAAATGAGATTGATGTCTTCTTGAGTTAAGTTGTCAAAGGAAGTTCCTTAGGTAGAATGTCACGAATCAGCGTGTGATTTTTCTCAATTCTCCCTTTCTGGTCAGAGCGATTAGGATCACAAAAGAAGAGTTTACTCTCCTCGAACATCCATTTCGATGTCATCGACCCTGGCAAACTCTCCACCATTATCAGTCAGGATGACAGGAAAGAGTTGAAAGAAATCTTTATCCGCTTGGTGAAGAGTGTTCTTGATATCATAGAGATGTTTGGTAACCTCAAGGGCGGTTTTATTATCCAGTAGTCTAGCGAAGATAAAGTTACAGAAAGAGAGATTGAAGGTGAGTAGGACTTTACCTCCCATCCTGCCCATAACGGTGTCCATTTCCAGCCAAGAATTCAGTTGCTTAAGAGCCAAATAATTTAGGAAATCCTCGTAGGAACGGCCTTTTTTGGCTTCTTTAGGGATGGAGGGTAGCTTACTTTTTCTTCTTTCTTTAAATTTAACGGCTCTGGCTAGGTCAATAGGAGCGATAGATAGGTATCCTTTTCGGATGTGTCGATAGACAGTTGAGGAGCTGACATCAAGGTTGTGAGTTTTGAGGATATGATAGATGTGTTGTCCCTTTTTAACACCATCAGAAATGATTTTATCCATGTCCCAGAAGGTCTTGGAATTGAGAGGAGTTCCTTCACGAGCTTCGACAAGAGTTTGTTCGTACTGCTTTTGAGCTTGTTTAGCGAGGTAGAAGATTTTTTTAAATCCACAATTTTGTCTTCTTTTAGGGCATCCATTACAGACAAAGGGAGCCTTATTGAGTAGAGGACAGGGAAGGTTATTAGAGGTATACTCTCGGACTTGTTTGTTTCGTTTGACTTCTTTAGAAATAGTAGTCGGGTCTTTTAGAATAAGTTGCCCGATAGCTTTGAAGGTTTCACCGCGCTCTAAGCCTAATTGGATATCATTACGGTCTGAAAGGGTAAGGTGTTTATGTTTTGTCATAGTAGACCTCATTTCTAACTCAAACGTCTCACACTTAATTCCACCATAAAAATCCGTTTTAGACTAATTTCCACTTTGGTCAGGTGAGTGGAAGTTACTTTGAGAAGTTACCATAAGAAAATAACTATCATAAAGTCAGAAATTTTTAAGGAATTTCTGGCTTTTTATGATAAAATAGGTAAAAGTATTGCAAGTATGAGGTCCAGTATGAAACTAAAAACAAACATTCGCCACTTACATGGCAGTATCCGCGTTCCAGGTGACAAGTCTATCAGCCACCGTTCCATTATCTTTGGAAGTTTGGCTGAGGGTGAGACCAAGGTTTATGATATTCTGAGAGGTGAAGACGTTCTTTCAACCATGCAGGTTTTTCGTGACCTTGGTGTTGAGATTGAGGATAAAGATGGGGTTATTACCATTCAAGGTGTCGGTATGGACGGCCTAAAAGCTCCTCAAAATGCCCTTGATATGGGAAATTCTGGAACCTCGATTCGTCTGATTTCAGGTGTCCTTGCTGGTGCAGATTTTGAAGTAGAGATGTTCGGAGATGATAGTCTTTCCAAACGTCCTATGGACCGTGTGACGATTCCATTGAAAAAAATGGGCGTCAGCATTTCGGGGCAAACTGAGCGAGACCTGCCTCCCCTTCATTTAAAAGGGACGAAAAACCTAAGACCTATTCATTATGAGTTGCCAATTGCCTCTGCCCAAGTCAAGTCAGCCTTGATGTTTGCGGCCTTGCAGGCTCAAGGGGAGTCTGTTATTATCGAAAAAGAGTGCACCCGTAATCATACTGAAGATATGTTGCAACAATTTGGTGGTCATTTAAGTGTGGACGGTAAGAAAATCACAGTCCAAGGGCCACAAAAACTGACTGGACAAAAGGTGGTTGTTCCAGGAGATATTTCCAGTGCAGCCTTTTGGTTGGTCGCAGGTTTGATTGTTCCAAATTCTCGTGTAGTGCTGCAGAATGTGGGAATCAACGAAACGCGCACCGGTATTATCGATGTTATTCGTGCCATGGGTGGAAAATTGGAAATGACTGAAATTGACCCAGTCGCTAAATCTGCTACCTTGATTGTTGAATCTTCTGACTTGAAAGGAATAGAAATTGGTGGCGCTTTGATTCCACGCTTGATTGATGAATTGCCCATTATTGCTCTTCTGGCTACCCAAGCACATGGTGTAACAGTTATCAAAGATGCTGAGGAGCTAAAGGTCAAGGAAACAGACCGCATTCAGGTGGTGGCAGACGCTTTAAATAGTATGGGAGCAGATATTACTCCGACGGCAGATGGAATGATTATCAAAGGAAAATCAGCCCTTCACGGTGCTAGAGTCAATACTTTTTGGTGACCATCGTATCGGAATGATGACAGCCATTGCAGCTCTCTTGGTTGCAGATGGAGAAGTGGAGCTTGATCGTGCAGAAGCCATCAATACCAGCTATCCTAGCTTCTTTGATGATTTGGAGAACTTGATTCATGGCTAAGGTATTACTAGGATTTATGGGAGCGGGCAAATCCACAATCGCTAGAGTATTAGACCCAGATTACCTTGATATGGATACTCTGATTGAGAAACGCCTAGGTATGTCCATTGCGAATTTTTTCGCTGAAAAGGGAGAAGCGGCCTTTCGTCAGGTAGAATCAGAAGTCCTAGCTGATTTACTACAAAGAGACCAAGTCGTGTCAACTGGTGGAGGAGTGGTCGTTTCTCAGCGAAATCGTGACTTACTCAAGACCAATTCTGATAATATCTACCTGAAAGCAGATTTTGAAACCCTCTACCAACGTGTCGCAGCTGATAAGGATAATCAGCGCCCGCTTTTTCTAAATAATAGCAAGGAAGAACTAGCAACTATTTTTCATGAACGACAGGCTTGGTATGAGGAAGTGGCTAGTCGGATTTTGGATGTGACTAATCTAAGCCCAGAGGAAATTATAGAGGAACTGAGATGAAAATTGCTTATCTAGGTCCCAAGGGATCATTTTCACACCATGTTGTGCAGACAGCTTTTCCTCATGAGGAATTGCAGGCCTTTGCCAATATTACAGATGTCATCAAGGCCTATGAGCAAGGCTTGGTGGACTATTCTGTGGTGCCAGTTGAAAATTCTATCGAGGGTAGTGTTCATGAAACCTTGGACTATCTTTTTCATCAGGCTCGCATTCAAGCAGTAGCAGAAATTGTTCAGCCCATTCATCAGCAGTTGATGGTGGTTCCGGGTCACACTAAGATTGAAAAGATTTTTTCTCATCCACAGGCCTTGGCTCAAGGAAAGAAATTTATCGATGAACAGTATCCAGAGGCTCAAATTGAGGTGACTGCTAGTACAGCCTATGCGGCCCGCTTTATTTCCGAACATCCAGACCAGCCTTATGCAGCCATTGCACCTAGAAGTTCTGCCGAAGAATATGGCTTGGAACTGATTGCTGAGGATATTCAGGAAATGGAAGCTAATTTCACACGTTTCTGGGTTCTGGGAGCTAAAGGTACAGCTATTCCTTTGCAGGTACAAACTGAAAAAATGAGTTTGGCCTTGACCTTACCGGACAACCTTCCAGGTGCACTTTATAAGGCCCTGTCGACCTTTGCTTGGCGAGGAATTGACCTGACAAAAATTGAAAGTCGGCCACTCAAGACAGCACTGGGAGAATACTTTTTCATTATTGATGTGGATTATGCTGATAAGGACTTGGTCCACTTTGCCCAAAAAGAATTAGAAGCTATTGGAATCCAGTATAAAATTCTGGGTGCCTATCCTATTTATCCAATATCAGACCATGGAAAGGAGAGAAGATGAGTAAAGAAAATCCCTTAAGCCATCATGAGCAGTTGCGTTATGACTATCTACTTAAGAATATTCACTACCTCAATGAGCGAGAAAAAAAAGAGTTTGCTTACCTGCAAGATAAATTAAGTAAGGCAAGTAATGACGCCATCTCAGAAAGTCAGGAATTGACAGAGGATTATAGAAAGACAAGTGCTAACACTTCGATTCCTTCTTATAATAGCCGTAGTCGTTCTGAGAGATACCAGAAAATCAATTCTCTTCCAAAGAAAAAAACTAAAAAGCGGAAGCTACGGTGGGGGCGCATTTTCGCAGGTTTACTGGCTATCTTAGCTTGTCTAGCCTTAGGTATGATTTTTATGTTTTTAAAAGGTTACACCAATGCTAATCCAGATAAAAATGTCAATGCCAGGGCAGCTCAAGTAGAAGTTTTTAATGGTCAAGATACCAGAGATGGAGTTAATATTTTGATCATGGGTACTGATGGGCGAATCGGTCAAAATAGTGCTGAGACGCGGACGGACTCTATTATGGTATTAAATGTTGGCGGTTCGGATAAGAAAATTAAGCTGGTCAGCTTCATGCGTGACAATTTGGTTTATATAGACGGTTATAGCCAAGTCATTAACGGTAGAAAACAGACGGATAACAAGTTAAACGTAGCCTATGAGTTAGGAGAACAAGAGGGGCAAAAAGGGGCAGAAATGGTTCGTCAAGTTTTGAAAGATAATTTTGATTTGGACATTAAGTACTATGCCTTGGTCGATTTTCAGGCCTTTGCTACAGCGATTGACACACTTTTCCCTGATGGGGTGACAATTGATGCTCAATTTTCAACATTGAATGGGCGTCCACTAACAGAAGCTACAGTCGGAGATGATTTACACGCTACTGAGACTGAGTCTCCAACCCAAACCATCAAAGTCGGAAAACAGCAGATGAATGGCTCGACCTTGCTCAATTATGCTCGTTTCCGTGATGATGATGAGGCGGATTACGGCCGTACCAAAAGACAGCAACAAGTACTGACAGCAGTTCTTCAGCAAATCAAAGATCCAACCAAGCTCTTTACAGGCTCAGAGGCACTTGGCAAGGTATTCGCAATGACCTCAACGAATGTTCCTTATACCTTCCTGTTAACAAATGGCTTGTCTTTTCCTAGACGGAGCTCAAAATGGTATTGAAAAATTGACGATTCCAGAACTTGGGTGACTGGGTAGATGCCTACGATATTTTATGGAGGCTTGGGCTTGCTTTGTCGATCAAAACAAATATCAGAATAAATTGTCTCAGGTGGGTTTGAGATAAGATAAAAACAGAAGAATCAAAGTTTGATAGCTATTTATCTAGCAGTCAGGTTTTGATTTTTTACAGTCTGCAATAGATTTTCATCCCTTATTTGTGGTATAATGAAACGATACGATAGAAAGAATAATGAACAATATGACTGATTTAAAAGCAATTCAGGCTCGTAGTCTGGAGATGGCTGAATATTTGTGGCCTTTTGTAAAGAACATGATTTGCTTTGTTATCTCTGTGGAGGGGGTGCTATTGGTGCCCTTCGAAACAAGGGTTTCATTCCTTGGGATGACGACCTAGACTTTTTTATGCCTCGTAAGGATTATGAGAAATTAGCAGAAATATGGCCTCGTTATGCAGATGAACGTTATTTCTTGTCAAAGAGTAACAAGGATTTTGTTGATCGTAATCTTTTTATTACCATTCGTGACAAGGAAACCACCTGTATCAAGCCTTATCAGCAGGATTTGGATTTGCCACATGGTTTGGCCTTGGATGTGTTGCCTTTGGATTATTATCCTAAAAATCCAGCTGAGCGGAAGAAACAGGTTCGTTGGGCCTTGATTTATTCTCTTTTTTGTGCGCAAACTATTCCAGAAAAACATGGCGCACTTATGAAGTGGGGAAGCCGTATTTTACTGGGGTTGACTCCAAAATCTCTCCGTTATCGCATTTGGAAAAAAGCTGAAAAAGAAATGACCAAGTACAGTCTAGCTGAGAGCGATGGCATCACAGAATTATGCTCAGGTCCTGGCTACATGAGAAACAAGTATCCAATCGCATCTTTTGAAGACAATCTTTTCTTGCCATTTGAAGGAACAGAGATGCCTATTCCAGTTGGCTATGATGCTTATCTCAGCACTGCTTTTGGCGATTATATGACTTCCTCCACCAGCAGACAAGCAAGTACCGCATCATGATGCTGTCATCGCTGATATGGATAAGTCTTATACAGAATACAAGGGAGAATATGGTGGCTAAGAAAAAAATCTTATTTTTTATGTGGTCTTTTTCTCTCGGGGGTGGAGCAGAGAAGATTCTGTCGACAATTATTTCAAATCTAGATCCAGAAAAGTATGATATTGATATTCTGGAAATGGAGCACTTTGATAAGGGATACGAATCTGTTCCCAAGCATGTAGGCATTTTAAAATCCCTTCAGGATTATCGCCAAGCCAGATGGATTCGAGCTCTTTTGTGGAGAATGAGAATTTATTTTCCAAGATTGACACGTCGCTTACTGGTGAAAGATGACTATGATGTTGAAGTTTCCTTTACCATTATGAATCCTCCACTTTTGTTCTCTAAAAGAAAAGAAGTCAAGAAAATCTCTTGGATTCATGGAAGTATCGAAGAATTTCTTAAGGATAGCTCAAAAAGAGAATCACATAGACGCCAGTTGGATGTTGCGGATACCATTGTAGGAATTTCTAAAAAGACCAGTCATTCTATCAAGGAAGTCTATCCAGATTATGCTTCGAAATTACGGACAGTCTACAATGGTTATGATTTTCAGAGTATTCTAGAAAAATCTCAAGAGAGGATCGATATCGAGATTGCGCCTCAAAGTATCTGTACTATCGGACGGATTGAGGAAAATAAGGGTTCTGACCGTGTGGTGGAAGTGATACGCTTATTACACCAAGAGGGAAAAAACTATCATCTCTACTTTATAGGTGCTGGTGACATGGAAGAGGAACTGAAAAAACGAGTCAAAGAGTATGGGCTTGAGGACTATGTACATTTCCTTGGTTATCAAAAAAATCCATACCAGTATTTGTCTCGGATGAAAGTTCTCTTGTCTATGTCTAAACAAGAAGGTTTTCCTGGAGTGTATGTGGAAGCCTTGAGTCTGGGACTTCCTTTTGTCTCTACGGATGTCGGAGGGGCTGAGGAATTATCCCAAGAAGGACAATTTGGACAAATCATTGAGAGCAATCAAGAAGCAGCTCAGGCAATTACGAACTACATGACCTCTGCCTCAAACTTCGATGTCAATGAGGCTAGCCAATTCATTCAACAATTCACAATTGCCAAACAAATCGAACAAGTAGAAAAACTATTAGAGGAGTAGCATGGAAACTGCATTAATCAGTGTGATTGTGCCAGTCTATAATGTGGCGCAGTACCTAGAAAAATCGATAGCTTCCATTCAGGAGCAGACCTATCAAAATCTGGAAATTATTCTTGTTGATGATGGTGCAACAGATGAAAGTGATCGCTTGTGTGATGCAATCGCTGAACAAGATGATAGGGTGTCAGTGCTTCATAAAAAGAACGAAGGATTGTCGCAAGCACGAAATGATGGAATGAAGCAGGCTCACGGAGATTATCTGATTTTTATTGACTCAGATGATTATATCCATCCAGAAATGATTCAGAGCTTATATGAGCAATTAATTCAAGAAGATGCGGATGTTTCTAGCTGTGGTGTCATGAATGTCTATGCTAATGATGAAAGCCCACAGTCAGCCAATCAGGATGAGTATTTTGTCTGTGATTCTCAAACATTTCTAAAGGAATACCTCATAGGTGAAAAAATCCCTGGAACGATTTGCAATAAGCTAATCAAGAGAGAGATTGCAGCTGCCCTATCCTTTCCAAAGGGATTGATTTATGAAGATGCTTATTATCATTTTGATTTAATCAAGTTGGCTAAGAGGTACGTTGTTAATACCAAACCCTATTACTACTATTTCCATAGAGGGGGATAGTATTACGACTAAACCCTATGCAGAGAAGGATTTAGCCTATATTGATATCTACCAAAAGTTTTATAATGAAGTTATGAAAAACTATCCTGACTTGAAAGAGGTTGCTTTCTTCAGATTGGCTTATGCCCACTTCTTTATTCTGGATAAGATGTTGCTAGATGATCAGTATAAACAGTTTGATGCCTATTCCCAGATTCATCGTTTTTTAAAAGGTCATGCTTTTGCTATTGCTAGGAATCCTATTTTCCGTAAGGGGAGAAGAATTAGTGCTTTGGCTCTATTCCTAAATATTTCCTTATACCGATTCTTATTACTGAAAAATATTGAAAAATCTAAAAAATTACATTAGAACGGGGGTGAGCGAGTGATTGATGGAAAACGATTATTATTTAGTTTGACCATAGTCAGTTATGCCTTGACGCTAGTAAGTGGAATTGTATATCTGTTTAATAATAGCAATGTTAGCTTGCTTTCTACTTTATTGTTCTTACTGGTTAGTAGCTTAATTGCTTGTTGGAATGATATCAAGTATTACTTAATCCATTTTATTTTCTTTTTAACTATTTTTGTATTTCTGGTATCAAGGCCGACCATTGATTATTTTAGGGATGGCGCCCTGGATACCTATCATCCCATAGCCTATCGTTTTGCCTTTATAGTCGTCATGGTTTCGATATTGGGATTGACCACAGGAGGACTCCTAGCTCGCTATTTTATAGCTAGAAAGAAAATACAAGTACCGAAGATAGGAAGTTCTCTAAAAGATGTTTATATCAAGTGGTTACGCTTTGTATCGCTAGGAGTTTTTCTTCTAACCTATCCTTTCTATTTCATTCGGTTATTTGAACGGCTCTTGTATCGCTTGCAGACTTCCTATTATGCCTACTATGCAAATTTTGAAAGTAAACTGCCTTATTTTACCTACATTTTGTCTACCTTTACGGTCTATGCAATGTGTATGTATCTGGCAACCAAGCCAAAGAAATTGCAGGCAACAGCAGTGCTTGTTTCCTTTATTGCAGCTAATACCATTCATTTGGCAATCGACACGAAATCCCTTTTATTTTTAAGTATTTTATTTGCTTTTTGTTTATTACTTTTATGCGAGCAAAACAGAAAAAGGAAAATGGATTGGATTTAAAGAAAAGTTAGCGATTTTTTTGTAGGTTCTCCTATTCTCATGTTAGCGATGGGAATACTCAATTATGTACGGGATAATGTCCAGGTTTCCCATACAGGTTTCTGGGATATCCTGCTTGATTTTATATATAAACAAGGAACCAGTTTTGGTGTTTTGGCTAGAGGCTTTCTATTTAACAGTAGCCTCCCTTACCGAGATTTACGCAATTTTACTTTTGGTCCTGTTATTGATTATTTTTGCAAGGGGAAGTTTAGGGCCATTTTTCGGAGGAAAAAGCCTTTTGAACATACAATCAATAGTGTGGAACTAGCTATTGATAGTAATAGTTATGCCCACAATCTATCCTATCTTGTCTTGAACAAGGAATACTTGAAAGGACATGGTATTGGAAGTAGCTATATTATGGAGTTGTATACCGACTATGGTATGATAGGAGTCTTTCTACTTAGTCTCTTGCTAGGTATGTTATTCATAGCCATGCTGCAAGTAGCCTATCGTTCAAGAACAATCCTATTTGCCTTGTCCCTACTCATCTTGAATAATTTATTCTTTATGCCAAGAAGTAGCTTTTTCAGAAAGTTTTCTTCAATTTATTTACAATGCAATTCTGGGGAATTGTTCTTGTGATTATATTCGTAGCGAAAATGCTTACAAAAGGAAAACCAGTATCTACTAAACAAAGGAGAAAAAAATCATGTTTGAACATTATTCAGTAGCTGATTTGTTTGCAAATCTATACAAAAAACGAAAAGCAAATATTCTAGCTCTTTATCGCTTTATTTTGCTACTCATTGCTGTACCATTTACAATTAAAGCAGTTAAGAATAAAAATACTGTCAAAGACACAACAAGTTATTCAACTTATATCAGCTATAAAATTACACCTCCAGAAGATTCAGCCAAAACGATTTTGAATCATCAAATTGGTGGGTATAGTGATTTCTATGGGAAATTGATTGATGGGAATTTAAATGGAGCTTATCTTTTCAATGATGTAGAACCGAGTGAGTTGAAAAAAATTGCCAGTGAATTGGATACGACAGAGTCAACCTTGAAAAATTCTACAAGCGACTATTGGTGGAAAAAATTGACCGTCTATTATATGATTGACGATGCAGGGGTTGGTGTGAAAATTTTGACACCAAGTAAAGATGCTAATGACTTGTTGGAGCGAAAAATTGATGGATTGATTGAGAAATTTAAACACACTTATGCAAATGTAAAAATTGAAAAATTGGAAACCATCAATTCTAAAGAATTGAATGCAAATGGTGAGACAGCGCTTGGATTAAACGTCAAGAATTTGATTCTTCGTTTAGCTGTTATTGGAGTAGTCTGTGTGATTTTGGTTGTGATGGGAAATGTATTGATTTATCTCTTTAATCCAACAATCAATAGAGCAGGTGATTTTTCTCAGTATCAAATTGATTTTGTAACAGAGATTACAACAATTGCTAATCTAGCAGATATTCTATCATATAAAAATGCTGGACAAGAATTGACTATTGTTAGCTCAAATAAAGCTATTCTAGATAAATTAAAACAAAATCAAGAGACTTTGAAAGGAATGCATTTTGTAGATTTACAAGATGTACCATCTCTTTTAGAAAGAGATACAGTCCTTCTTGTTGAAGAATACGGAGTGACTCGTTATAAGAAATTTGAACAAAGTCTTCAAATTCTTCGAAACTTAAATCGTTCTATCCTCGGTGTAGCAACCTTTAAATTATAAGCATCCTGATACATTGTGTCTTTAAAGTTGGCGAAGAGTCGATTTTGAGGCTCTATAATATTTGTAGTGGGTACCCTCCCTATAATATTATGGAGTCTATTTTGTTGTCTTGTTAGAAGATGGTAGTCACGGAGAGTCCTCTAGTAAAGAATATCAACAAATCCGTTAGATTCTCAATTCAAAGATTACTTAAAAGTTAATTGAAAAAGACTTCTATGAAAGATATAAATCATAAACTTTCAATCTTATTATAATTATCGTACTGTAACTAAATAATTAAGACTTAATAATTTTTGTATTTTCAATCCCAATTGGAGTTTTTGCCTTTTTTAACGATATATTTGTCCTTGGTTAAAGTTCAATAAATTTTATTTGAAATCCTCAAAAAGTTAGTTTTTAATCTTAAATTTTTGAGGATTTGAGTTCCTAAAAATTTTTTAAAATAATTAAAGACTAGTTGTTGAAAACAAAAGAGTTATTTTAACTAACTTTATGATATAATGAAAAACGAGGTAAATTGAATGAAAAGTATAAAATTAAATGCTCTATCTTACATGGGAATTCGTGTCTTGAATATTATTTTTCCCATCTTAACTGGTACCTACGTCGCGCGTCTCTTGGACCGAACTGACTATGGTTACTTCAACTCAGTTGACACTATTTTGTCATTTTTCTTGCCCTTTGCGACTTATGGGTCTATAACTACGGTTTACGGGCCATCAGTAATGTCAAGGATAACAAAAAAGATCTGAATAGAACCTTCTCTAGTCTTTTTTATTTGTGCATAGCTTGTACAATTTTGACTACTGCTGTCTATATCCTAGCCTATCCTCTCTTCTTTACTGATAATCCAATCGTCAAAAAAGTCTACCTTGTTATGGGGATTCAACTCATTGCCCAGATTTTTTCAATCGAGTGGGTCAATGAAGCTCTGGAAAATTACAGTTTTCTTTTTTACAAGACTGCCTTCATCCGTATCCTGATGCTGGTCTCTATTTTCCTGTTTGTCAAAAATGAACACGATATTGTTGTCTATACACTTGTGATGAGTTTATCGACACTGATTAACTATCTGATTAGTTATTTTTGGATTAAAAGAGACATTAAGCTTGTTAAGATTCACATAAGTGATTTTAAACCGCTCTTTCTCCCTCTAACAGCCATGTTGGTCTTTGCCAATGCCAATATGCTCTTCACTTTTTGGAATCGTCTCTTCCTCGTTAAAACAGGGATTGATGTCAACGTTAGTTACTATACCATGGCTCAACGAATTGTAGACCGTTATAGCTGGGGTTGTAACAGGAGCTATCGGAGTGAGTGTGCCTCGTCTCAGTTACTATTTGGGTAAAGGAGACAAAGAAGCCTATGTTTCTCTGGTTAACAGAGGAAGTCGAATCTTTAACTTCTTTATCATTCCACTCAGTTTCGGACTCATGGTTTTAGGACCAAATGCTATCCTACTTTATGGTAGTGAAAAATATATCGGAGGCGGTATCTTAACCTCTCTCTTCGCTTTTCGTACGATTATCCTGGCACTGGATACCATTCTTGGTTCCCAAATTCTCTTTACAAATGGCTATGAAAAACGAGATCACCAGTCTACACAGTCTTTTGCAGGATTGCTCAATTTAGGCTTTAAATAGTCTCCTCTTTTTCAACCACATCGTGGCTCCTGAATACTACTTACTGACAACTATGCTATCAGAGGCCTCTCTACTTGTTTTCTATATCATTTTCATCCATGAAAACAGCTCATCCACTGGGACATATCTTTAGCTATACTGTTCGATACTCGCTCTTTTCACTTTCCTTTGTAGGAATTTATTTCCTGATTAATTTCTTGTATCCTGTGGATATGGTCATTAATTTGCCATTTTTGATTAATACTGGTTTGATTGTCTTGCTATCAACCATCTCTTATATTGGTCTACTTGTCTTCACCAAAGATAGCATTTTCTATGAATTTTTAAACCATGTCCTAGCCTTAAAAAATAAATTCAAAAGATCATAGGAGTTTAGAATGAAACAACTAACCATTGAAGATGCCAAACAGATTGAATTAGAAATTTTGGATTATATTGATACTCTCTGTAAAAAGCACAATATCAACTATATTATTAACTACGGTACTCTGATTGGGGCAGTTCGACATCAGGGCTTTATTCCTTGGGACGACGATATTGATCTGTCCATGCCTCGAGAAGACTACCAACGATTTATAAACATTTTTCAAAAGGAAAAAAGTAAATACAAACTTTTATCCTTAGAAACAGATAAGAACTACTTTAACAACTTTATCAAAATAACAGACAGTACAACTAAAATTATTGATACTCGGAATACAAAAACCTATGAGTCTGGTGTTTTTATCGATATTTTCCCCTATGGATCGCTTTGATGATCCTAAGGTCATTGATATTTGTTATAAGCTGGAAAGCTTCAAACTTCTGTCTTTCAGCAAACATAAAAATATTGTCTATAAAGATAGCCTTTTAAAAGATTGGATACGAACAGCCTTTTGGTTGCTCCTTCGACCTGTTTCTCCTCGTTATTTTGCAAATAAAATCGAGAAAGAAATTCAAAAATATAGTCGTGATAATGGGCAGTATATGGCTTTTATCCCTTCTAAATCTAAGGAAAAGGAAGTCTTCCCAAGTGGTACCTTTGATAAAACAATCAATCTCCCATTTGAGAATTTAAGCCTTCCAGCACCTGAAAAATTTGATACTATTTTGACACAATTTTATGGAGATTATATGACCCTACCACCAGAAGAAAAACGCTTCTACAGTCATGAATTTCACGCTTATAAATTGGAGGATTAGGATGCAATATTTAGAAAAAGAAGAAATTAAAGAAATTCAACTAGCCCTGCTAGACTATATTGATGAGACTTGTAAGAAACATGATATTCCTTATTTTCTAAGTTATGGAACCATGCTTGGAGCTATCCGCCACAAAGGTATGATTCCCTGGGACGATGATATGGATATTTCCCTTTATCGTGAAGATTATGAGCGCTTATTGAAGATTATTGAGGAAGAAGACCATCCACGTTATAAGGTTCTCTCCTACGACACTTCTTCTTGGTACTTCCATAATTTCGCATCGATTTTGGACACTTCTACTGTTATCGAAGACCATGTTAAGTACAAGCGCCATGACACCAGTCTCTTTATCGATGTCTTCCCAATTGATCGCTTTACAGATTTGAGCATTGTCGACAAGAGCTATAAGTATGTGGCTCTTCGTCAACTGGCTTATATCAAAAAAATCACGCGCAGTTCACGGTGACAGCAAACTAAAAGATTTTCTTAGATTATGTAGCTGGTACGCTCTCAGATTTGTCAATCCGAGATACTTCTATAAGAAAATAGATAAGTTAGTTAAGAATAGTGTTGTAGAACAGCCGAAATATGAGGGAATGGTTGGAGTTGATAAAGAGGGAATGAAGGGTGTTTTCCAAATAAATACTTTCAAAGAGTTAATCTTAACAGAGTTTGAGGGAAGAATGTTACCAATTCCTAAAAATTATGATGTCTTTTTAACCCAGATGTATGGCGATTACATGACTTTTCCTTCAAAAAAAATGCAGGAGTGGTATAGTCATAGTATAAAAGCTTTTCGCAAGGTGGAGAAGTAATTCTGTTTTATGAGAGAACAAATCTTGTGAGTGTCTATTGAGGAGATTAGGACATTGATATTCTTAACAAGCTTGGACACAAAAAGGAGTTCTAGTTTACTAAGACCAATTTTTTATACATCAGCAGAAAATATTGCAAATTGTGGTCTGTAGAGATGGTAAAGGAAAGTGTGATATACATGAAGAACATAATGATAAGAAATTTAATATTATTTAGTTTTCTTGTATGTCCTTTAAATATGGCTGCCAAATTATCCGCATCCACTTTATTAATGTAAAATCTAAGTCAGGGAGTTATACTATTCTTTTAGAAAGCTAAGAGTACTTTGTTTTAATTATGTGACTATTGATCCTTCTCGCTCCGTTAGGTGCGCGTCGAAGGTTATAGCCTAAAAACTTCAAATGCGATACAATAAAGTTGTTTCTGTAAATCGAAAAGTGAAAAAATATGGTACAAAAGTCTCATAGTTTATCGTACACAAAGTGGCGCTGTAAGTATCACATCTTATATAGACGAAAAGTAGTCTATAATCAATATCGAAGTAGTTTAAGCGAAGTATTTCATCGCTTGTGTAGTTATAAGGAAGTTGAAATTATCAGTTAGATTATGTACATATGTCAACTCTTTGTAAACTGTAGTGAGTTTAAGAAAAGCTAAGATCGAGAAAGGACACATTTTGTCCTTTCTTTTTTAAGTACGACGGGCATGTCGTGCATCTGAGGTGTAAGTCCTCCGTGGGCACCCGCTACTGGTGAACCCAATAGCGATTCCCAAGCCTGACTATCGTGAGGTAGCGGATTAAAACGGTCTGGGGATAGAACGTTTTAAGTCTGACGCTAGAAATAAGAATCGTCAGAGGAAGGGATAGCGAAATCGTGGCTCTACGAACAGGAACGTGATAGTAAGGCGTATATAGTGGATAAGGGGGCTTAAAACTCTAAAGTACAAAAAGGTAGTCGTAATCTATATGCGTAAATCACGAGAGTAATTGAATTCGGACTAAGGTTTGTGTGAAAAAGATAAATCTTCCTAGAGTCTAAAGACTCTGCGTCAGATTTCCTATTTTCACTGTAACCTTTTAACGTCCTCGTATCTTGTATAAACGAGGAAAGATGTACGACTTATCCCATGAGGTCTCATGAGCGCTGAAAGCGTAGTAACAACGAATTATGAGAAGTCAGCCGAGCCCATAGTAGTGAGGAAGCTTCTGTAATGGAAGTGGAGCGAAGGGGTGACCAACTAATCGAAGTAATCCTACTTCACTTGTGTCTGTAAAACGAGCAGTTTTATAGAACTGGACTCTGTCACGTATTGACTGGGTGAAGGTTCACCAATATAAAATGTCCCTCAGGCATCAAAACAAGAAAGGAATACGCACATGTCAAAATTGCTAGATAAGATTTTATCACGCGAAAATATGCTTGAAGCCTATAATCAAGTAAAATCCAATAAGGGCTCAGCTGGGATTGATGGAATTACTATCGAAGAGATGGATGACTATCTCAGACACAACTGGCGCCTGACTAAGGAACTGATAAAACAGAGAAAATATAAGCCTCAACCAGTTCTTAGAGTTGAGATTCCCAAACCAAACGGAGGCATCCGTCAACTAGGGAATTCCAACAGTTATGGATAGAATGATTCAACAGGTCATTGTCCAAGTCATTAGCCCCATTTGTGACCCCCCATTTCTCAGATACGAGTTATGGCTTCAGACCAAATAGGTCATATGAAAAATCCATCATGAAGCTCTTAGAGTACTTAAATGACGGCTATGAGTGGATAGTGGATATAGACCTAGAGAAATTTTTCGATACGGTTCCTCAAGATAGATTGATGTCCTTAGTACATAACATTATCGAAGACGGAGATACGGAATCCTTGATTCGTAAGTATCTTCATTCAGGTGTTATCATTAACGGTCAGCGTCATAAAACGCTAGTTGGTACACCACAGGGAGGAAATTTATCTCCTCTCTTATCCAATGTCATGCTTAATGAATTGGACAAGGAATTAGAAAAGAGGGGACTTCGATTTGTGCGCTACGCAGATGATTGTGTAATTACGGTCGGAAGCGAGGCAGCCGCTAAGCGTGTGATATATTCAGTCAGTCGTTTTATTGAGAAACGGCTAGGTTTGAAAGTAAACATGACCAAGACTAAGATTACCAGACCAAGAGAGTTGAAATATCTAGGTTTCGGATTCTGGAAATCATCAGATGGTTGGAAAAGTCGTCCACATCAAGATAGTGTTCGGAGATTTAAGCTTAAATTGAAGAAACTAACACAGAGGAAATGGAGTATAGACTTAACAAGACGTATTGAGCAACTGAATTTGTCTATTCGAGGATGGATAAACTATTTCTCATTGGGAAATATGAAAAGTATAGTCACCAGCATAGATGAGCGCTTGCGTACTCGCCTACGAGTGATTATCTGGAAGCAATGGAAGAAGAAATCTAGACGACTATGGGGATTGCTTAAGTTAGGGGTTCCTAAATGGATAGCAGATAAGGTATCTGGCTGGGGCGACCACTATCAATTAGTAGCTCAGAAATCGGTACTTAAACGTGCTATATCAAAACCAGTCCTTGAAAAACGTGGACTGGTTTCGTGTTTGGATTATTACCTTGAACGACATGCGTTAAAAGTTAGTTGAACCGCCGTATGCCGAACGGCACGTACGGTGGTGTGAGAGGGGCTAGAGATTATCCCCTACTCGATTGTTGAGAGCGATAAAAATCCGTTTTTTGAAGTTTTCAAAGTTCCGAAAACCAAATGCATTTCGTTTGATAAGCTTGATGAGATTATTGGTCGCTTCTAATTTGGCGTTGGAATAGGGTAATTGAAGGGCATTGACGATTTTCTCTTTGTTCTTTAGAAAGATTTTAAAGACAGTTTGACGAAGAGGATGAACTTTCTTTAGATTGTCCTCGATAAGTCCGAAAAATTTGTCTTGCTTCTTATTCTGAAAGTGAAAAAGCAAGAGCTGATAGACATTGTAGTGGTGTCTCAAGTCTTCTGAATAGCTCAAAAGCTTATCTAGAATCTCTTTGTTGGTTAGATGCATACGAAAAGTAGGGCGATAAAATCGCTTATCGCTCAGTTTACGACTATCCTGTTGTATAAGCTTACAGTAACGTTTGATAGCTTTGTATTTATGGGATTTTCGCTCGAATTGGTTCATGATTTGAACACGGACACGACTCATAGCACGGCTGAGATGTTGTACAATATGAAAACGATCTAGAACGATTTTAGTACATGGAAAAAAGCAGTTTAGCCAAGTCATAGTAAGGACTAAACATATCCATAGTAATGATTTTCACCTGACAACAAACGGCTCTATCGTAGCGCAGAAAATGATTACTTATGATAGCTTGTGTTCCACTTTCAAGAACAGTGATGATATTGAGATTGTCAAAACCTTACGCAATGAAACTCATATTTCCCTTAGTGAAGGCATACTCGTCCCAAGACATAATCTCAGGAAGACGAGAAAAATCATGATTAAAGTGAAAGTCATTGAGTTTTCGAATGACAGTTGAAGTTGAAATGGACAGCTGATGTGCAATATCAGTCATAGAAGTCTTTTCAATCAACTTTTGCTCAATTTTTATTGATGAGAGAAGTTTTGGAGAGGGTCATTTTCGAGCAATGATAGCACTTGAAACAGCTTTTCTAAGAAGGGGTTCTATTGGGGATACCAATTGTTTCAAGGTAAGGAATTTTAGACAATTTTTGAAACTCATATTTCTTAATTTGGCTAGCGCAATTAGGACGAGATAGAGCATCATTATCCAGTTTAGCGATGATTTCCTTGTGGGTATCCCTGTTAATTTAATTGTTCCATACGATTCTTTCTAATGATGGTTTGGTCATTTTTCATTCTAGATATTACGGAACTTTTTCTACAACAAATAGGCTTCATAATATCTATAGGGAATTTACCCACTGCAAATATTATAGTTCCCTATTTTCTTAAGGTAAATTCCCAAACTAAGTTCCACCGCTAATCCAAGTGGAAGTTAGTCTGATAAAAATTCTAAAAACCAGTGGAAATCCGTGTCAGGGTAAGTTCCACTAGTTTTAATCATGCTTGATTTCATCGCTTTTGTAACCAAAATGAATCGAAAAAAAGAGCGCACAAAATCCCCTCATCTGAAAGCGTTTCAGATTAAGTTCCGCTATGGTGGAAGTTAGTATGAGACGTTTGAATGCGGTTAAAGGTTAGTTTTTAGAACTTATGTTGGAGTAATTTAGACGACTGACAGACATCTTCTGCAGGTATTTTAGAAATGCCAAGAAGCTTAGGAGTCTCTTCTCCATAGGTAAATGCAAAAAGTTCATAGGCTGACTTTCCATTCAAAGCAGCACGTTTGACACTGTTGACATGAGAACAAATGAGATTGATGTCTTCTTGAGTTAAGTTGTCAAAGGAAGTTCCCTTAGGTAGAATGTCACGAATCAGCGTGTGATTTTTCTCAATTCTCCCTTTCTGGTCAGAGCGATTAGGATCACAAAAGAAGAGTTTACTCTCTCCTCGAACATCCATTTCGATGTCATCGACCCTGGCAAACTCTCCACCATTATCAGTCAGGATGACAGGAAAGAGTTGAAAGAAATCTTTATCCGCTTGGTGAAGAGTGTTCTTGATATCATAGAGATGTTTGGTAACCTCAAGGGCGGTTTTATTATCCAGTAGTCTAGCGAAGATAAAGTTACAGAAAGACAGGTTGAAGGTAAGTAGGACTTTACCTCCCATTCTGCCCATAACGGTGTCCATTTCCAGCCAAGAGTTCAGCTGATTAAAGGGATAAATAGTTTTGGAAATCCTCATAGGAACGGCCTTCTTTAGCTTCTTTAGGGATGGAAGGTAGCTTACTTTTCCGTCTTTCTTTGAATTTAACGGCTCTGGCTAGGTCAATAGGAGCGATAGATAGGTATCCTTTTCGGATATGTCGATAGACGGTTGAGGAGCTGACATCAAGGTTATGAGTTTTGAGGATATGATAGATGTGTTGTCCCTTTTTAACACCATCAGAAATGACTTTGTCCATGTCCCAGAAGGTCTTGGAATTGAGAGGAGTTCCTTCACGAGCTTCTACAAGAGTTTGTTCGTATTGTTTTTGAGCTTGTTTAGCGAGGTATAAGATTTTCTGATAGCCACAATTCTGTCTTCTTTTAGGGCATCCATTACAGACAAAGGGAGCCTTATCGAGTAAAGGGCAAGGAAGGTTATGGCATGTAGACTCTCGGACTTGTCTGTTTCGTTTGACTTCTTTGGAAACAGTAGTCGGGTCTTTTAGAATGGATTGTCCAATAGCTTTGAAGGTTTCACCGCGCTCTAAGCCTAATTGGATATCATTACGGTCTGAGAGGGTAAGGTGTTTATGTTTTGTCATAGTAGATCTCATTTCTAACTCAAACGTCTCACACTTAATTCCACCATAAAAATCCGTTTTAGACTAATTTCCACTTTGGTCAGGTGAGTGAGAAGTTACTTTGAGAAGTTACCCTATTTTCTTAATATAGAATCTAACTTGACAAAAACAAATGTTCATTGTATAATCGAATGGATAGAAATATTGAACGAAAGAGGTTAAGGATATGCTATCAGAAAAACAATTTAAACTTTTACGTTTTTTGTTGATTCACAAAGACGAAAACTTTACGCAGAGACAATTGGCTGAACAGCTAGATTTATCTTTAGGAACAGTCAATGCATTGGTTGGAAAACTTAAAGAAGAGAAGTGGATTGATGAGGAACATCACTTAAATGAACTAGGCAAGAACGTTTTAGAACCCTATCGAGTAGAAAATGCTATTATAATGGCTGCTGGAATGAGTAGTCGTTTTGCTCCTTTGTCTTATGAAATTCCCAAAGGATTGCTTCAAGTCAAGGGGGAACGCTTGATAGAGAGGCAAATCAGACAACTGCAAGAAGCAGGAATAGAAGATATAACCGTTATTGTAGGTTATCTACAAGAAAAAATGTTCTATCTGGAAGAAAAGTTTGGCGTTAAAATCGTTGTGAATAATGATTACTACAAATACAATAACTGTTCTTCTCTCATGCTAGTCAGAGATCAACTTTCCAACACTTATATCTGCTCTTCGGATAATTATTTTGTAGAAAATCCGTTTGAACGATACATTTACAGAGGTTATTATTCGACTATATTTGCAGAAGGGGACACAGACGAATACTGCTCTAAGGAAGATTCCAATCACACGATTATCGATATTCAAATCGGTGGGACGAATACTTGGGCTATGGTGGGGCACGTTTATTTTGATCGTGCATTTAGTGAAATTCGTAGATATTTTGGAAACTGAATTTAAACATGAGCCGTATCGCGAACAGCTCTGGGAAGATTATTATAGTCGTCACGTCAAAGAACTTCCTTTGGAAGCTCGGCATTATTCAGCAGACATTGTTAAGGAGTTTGATTCACTAGATGAGTTGCGTCAGTTTGATGAACACTATTTGGTGAATACTAATTCGGAAATCATTGATAACATTTGTAAGACATTAGGATGTATAGCTTCAGATATTGTCAATATTAAACCCCTAAAAGACGGTTTAACCAACACTTCGTTTTCATTTGACTGTCTAGGAAAGAAATATGTTTACCGTCATCCAGGTAGAGGAACGGAGAATTATATCAATCGTGCTAGTGAAGCGGCTTCCATGGAAATTGCTGCAAAATTAAAGATTGACCGTACCTTTGTTGCCATGAACAAGGATGAGGGCTGGAAAATTTCAGAATTTATCCCTAATGCCAAGCAACTGGATTATGACAATTGGGATGATGTAGCAAAAGCAATGGAGCTCTTGAGACGTTTGCACCAATCTGGAGAAAAAACAAATCATTTCTTTAACCAATTTGAGGGAATTGATGATTTTAGACAAAAATTAAAAGCCAGCAATCGTTTTGAATTTGATGGGCTTGAAGAGTTGGATAAGAATGTCTCAGTTCTCGAGAAGCTTTTACAAGAAGATCAAGCGAAAAAGGTTCTCTGCCATGGAGATTCTTATAGCCCAAATTTCTTGTTGAATGAAGATGGCGAAATGAGCTTGATTGATTGGGAATATTCTGGTATGGGAGATCCAGCGGGAGATTTAGGGACCTTTATTGGGTGTTCAAATTATACAGTGGAAGAAGCTGAAAAGGTACTTGAAATCTATCTACAAGAAGTTCCAGACAAGAAAACCAAACGTCACTATTTTGCCTATGTATCAGTGACTTCATATTATTGGTTCTTGTGGGCCCTGTTCCAAGAAAGCGTTGGAAAACCAGTAGGTGAATTTCTTTATATCTGGTATCGTTATACCAAGCAGTATGGAAAACTTGCATTAGATTTATACTTAGAGGATAATTAAGATGAAACCGACATCAGAAATTGAAGAATTAATAGCAAATGAAACGAAAAGAAGGCTAGAAGAAATGGAATCACCAAACTATGTGTTTGCTCAGCCATTTCTAAAAAGTGATTTTACTATAGTCATTGGCTTGGTTCTAATTAACCTTATTCTGATTATTTTAGCCATGACAGGAGGTATTCAATAAAATGTCCAAGATGAATGACTTTATTCAACAGGAGACGATAACGGGAATCGTTCCTATGACCAACAAGGATCGTCAGTATTCTTTCTGGGATCTCTTCCTATCGACAAGTGGTTTTGCCATCGCAACCTGGTGTTATACCCAAGGAGCCTATGTGGCTCAATATTTGACCTTTAATCAAATGTTGATTAATATTTTTAGTTTTAACATTATCTGGGTCTTTATTGAATGTCTCCCAATCTTGTTTGCAGTTAAATATGGAATTGATTTATGGATTTGGTTGAGAGCCGTTCTAGGTAAAAAAGGGGTGGCCGTTTTATCAACCGTGATTAGTCTGGCAAATTTTGGTTGGTACGCCGTTACCGCCAATCTTTTTGCCAGCTCCATGATTCATTTGGCAAATAATTTTGGGCTTGGTTTAGACAAGGGAGTATGGGCACCGATTCTAGGTACCCTCTGTGTTCTCCTTGGAACGCTGATTGCTCTTGGGGGCCCAGAGGTGATTAAAGGTACTAATCGCTTTCTGGTGGTTGCCTTGTTATTTGTTGGGCTAATTATCGTTGGAATCTGTTTTGTTGCGGTTCCGATTAGGGATATTATGAATGTCCAACCTGCCATCCAAGAAAATTTGACACCGATTGAACGTTTTATGATGTCAGGGGAAGGAAATGTGGCCGTAGCCTTTTCTTGGTCTACACAGGCATTGGTTTTACCACGTTTGGCAAAATCAGAACGCAGTGGCTATTGGGCTACAGCTTTGTCATATGGGGTTGTTGCGCCATTCTTTGCTGCGACAGGTGGAGTCATGGCTCTAGCCATGTTTGTCAAAACAGGTGTTTATGAAAGTGATCCAACAACCATGCTATCAACTCTAAGTACCCCAGCCTTTGCTCTCTTAAGTCTACTACTAGTAGCCTTTGCCAATATTGGAACCCAAGGTACAGGATCTTATGTGAACTGTATGATTGTAAAAAGCGGGATGCCCAAAGTAAGCTATAAACTAATGGTTTGGATTGCCATGGTTTACGTGAGCCTACTCACCATCTGGGGAGGAGTGGATGAATACTTCGGTTCCTTCATCTCGCTGGCTGCCTATATTCAAGGCCCCATTATTGGTATGATCGTTGTCGACTACTTTATCTTGAGAAAACGAAAACTCGATTTGCGTTCAGCCTATTTCCTTGAGGGACATGACGCCTATGAGTTTACAAATGGCTTTAATCTGGTAGGATTATCTTGTGTAATCATTTCTTTGTTAGTTGCAGTACTATTTGTTTATAACCCTGTAACAAAGCACATCCAGAGTCCTATGTTCCTGCTCACAACTGGTAGTGGCTTCACTGCAATTTTTGGAGGTCTATTGTACTGGTTAGCTAGCTTAACTCGTTTAAAACGCTATATGCTCAAGGATAAAGATTCTGTTACGATTTAAGTTTAAGAGAGAACATTGTGTACTACCCCAAAAAGTTGGAAAAATAATTATTGAAAGGATTTAGTTCTGTATCACAGGACTAAGTCCTTTTAGTTTGCTCTTTGTCAACTGTAGTGGGTTGATGAAAAGCTAAGCTCGAGAAAGGACAAATTTCGTCCTTTCTTTTTTTGATGTTCAGAGAGATAAAAATCCGTTTTTTTGAAGTTTTTCAAAGTTCCGAAAATCCAAAGGCATTGCGTTTGATAAGTTTGATAAGATTATTGGTTGCTTCTAATTTGGCGTTGGAATAGGGTAGTTGAAGGGCGTTGACAATCTTCTCTTTATCCTTGAGAAAGGTTTTAAAGACAGTCTGAAAAAGAGGATGAACCTGCTTAAGATTGTCCTCAATAAGTCCCGAAAAAAATTTGTCTGCCTCCTTGTTCTGAAAGTGAAAAAAAGCAAGAGTTGATAGAGATGGTAGTGGTGTTTCAAGTCCTCTGAATAGCTCAAAAGCTTGTCTAAAATCTCTTTATTCGTCAAGTGCATGCGAAAAGTAGGGCGATAAAAACGTTTATCGCTGAGTTTACGACTATCCTGTTGAATGAGCTTCCAGTAACGCTTGATATCCTTGTATTCATGGGATTTTCGATGAAACTGATTCATGATTTGGACACGCACACGACTCATAGCACGGCTCATGATGTTGGACAATATGAAACGATCCAACACGATTTTAGCGTTTGGAAAAAAAGCTGTTTAGCTAAGGCATAGTAGGGACTAAACATATCCATAGTAATGATTTTCACCTGACATCGGACTGCTCTATCGTAACGAAGAAAGTGATTTCGGATGACAGCCTGTGTTCTGCCTTCAAGAACAGTGATAATGTTGAGCTTGTCAAAATCTTGTGCAATAAAGCTCATCTTTCCCTTTGTAAAAGCGTACTCGTCCCAGGACATAATCTCAGGGAGGTAAGAAAAATCAGACTTAAAACGGAAGTCATTGAGCTTACGAATGACAGTTGAAGTTGAAATAGCCAGCTGATGAGCAATATCGGTCATAGAAGTCTTTTCAATCAGCTTTTGCGCAATCTTTTGGTTGATGATACGAGGAATTTGATGATTCTTCTTGACGAGAGAGGTTTCGGCGACCATCATTTTCGAGCAATGATAGCACTTGAATCGACGCTTTTTCAGGAGGATTCTAGTAGGCATACCAGTCGTTTCGAGGTAAGGAATTTTCGACGGTTTTTGAAAGTCATATTTCTTCATTTGATGTCCACAATCAGGACAAGATGGGGCATTGTAATCCAGTTTAGCGATGATTTCCTTAAGTGTATCCTTATTGATGATGTCTAGAATCTGGATATTTGGGTCTTTGATATCGAGTAGTTTTGTGATAAAATGTAATTGTTCCATATGAATCTTTCTAATGAGTTGTTTAGTCGCTTTTCATTATAGGTCATATGGGACTTTTTTTCTACACAAAAATAGGCTCCATAAGATTCATAGGGGATTTACCCACTACAAATATTATAGAGCCTCTTTTTTGATATTTAGGGCGATAAAAATCCGTTTTTTGAAGTTTTCAAAATTCCGAAATCCAAAGGCATTGCGCTTGATAAGTTTGATAAGATTATTGGTTGCTTCTAATTTGGCGTTGGAATAGGGTAGTTGAAGGGCGTTGACAATCTTCTCTTTTTCCTTGAGAAAGGTTTTAAAGACAGTCTGAAAGAGGATGAACCTGCTTTAGATTGTCCTCAATGAGCCCGAAAAATTTCTCCGGCTCCTTATTCTGAAAGTGAAAAAGCAAGAGCTGATAGAGATGATAGTGATGTTTCAAGTTTTCTGAATAGCTCAAAAGCTTGTCTAGAATCTCTTTATTGGTTAAGTGCATACGAAAAGTAGGGCGATAAAATCGTTTATCACTCAGTTTACGGCTATCGTGTTGAATGAGTTTCCAGTAGCGCTTGATAGCCTTGTATTCATGGGATTTTCGCTCAAACTGATTCATGATTTGGACACGCACACGACTCATAGCACGGCTTAGATGTTGTACAATGTGAAAGCGATCCAGAACGATTTTAGCGTTTGGAAAAAGTTGTCTAGCTAAGTCATAATAAGGACTAAACATATCCATAGTAATGATTTTTACCTGACAACGAACAGCTCGATTGTAGCGCAAAAAATGATTTCTTATGATATCTTGTGTTCTTCCCTCAAGAACAGTGATGATATTGAGATTGTCAAAATCTTGTGCAATGAAACTCATCTTTCCCTTAGTGAAGGCATATTCGTCCCAAGACATAATCTCAGGCAGACGAGAAAAATCATGCTTAAAACAGAAGTCATTGAGTTTGCGAATGACAGTTGAAGTTGAAATAGACAGCTGATGAGCAATATCGGTCATAGAAGTCTTTTCAATCAACTTTTGCGCAATCTTTTGGTTGATGATACGAGGAATTTGGTGATTCTTCTTGACGAGAGCAGTCTCAGCGACCATCATTTTAGAGCAATGATAGCACTTGAATCGACGCTTTCTAAGGAGGATTCTAGTATGCATACCAGTCGTTTCAAGGTAAGGAATTTTCGACGGTTTTTGAAAGTCATATTTCTTCATTAGGCTTTCGCACTCAGGACAAGACGGGGCATCATAATCCAATTTAGCGAAGATTTCCTTGTGTGTATCCCTATTAACGATATCTATAATTTGGATATTTGGGTCTTTGATATCAAGAAGTTTTGTGATAAAATATAACTGTTCCATAGGATTCTTTCTAATGAGTTGTTTGATCGCTTTTCATTATAGATCTTATGGGACTTTTTTTCTACAACAAAATAGGCTCCATAATATCTATAGGGGATTTACCCACTACAAATATTATAGAGACCTTTTTATATTAGTAAGTACAAGATTGAGTGCATAGTGGAATGTTTTATCTTTTGTGATAAAAAGTATCAAGAGATAGTAGATTCCACAAGTTGCAATAGTCGAGAGAACCATGAGGATCATATTGAGGTTGACTGTATAAGAGTTGATTTGGAAAAGGAATTTAAATGTGAAATAGATGGGAATGAATCCGAGCGATACAATAGTATAGCGTGTTAAAGTAGTAAAGATTTCTTTTAAGTCAAGTAGATGATGTTTCTTGATAAAGTAAATTTCTAGTAGAACAACTACGGTTTCTGCAATAATAGTAGTAGCAATGTAATACTCTGGTGCAAAAATATTATTGAAATACAAGAGACTGTTGAGTAGGATATTTGCACCGCCACCAATAAAGTAAAAGGCTGTTAAACGATTTTCGTGGTCGTTGATGAAGATAATTTGTTTACCAAGGATTAACTCAATGGCCCAAATGATAGTCCGAAAAGCGAAGACACTAGTCACAATACCAGCTTCAAGGTATTTTTCAGAAGAGTAGATGACAGTTGCGTAGTTCCCTAATACCATAATCCCAATACTGGTTTGAATGATGAGGAAGTAAAAGAGGGCAGCGCCTTGATTTAGAAGATTCTTATAGGACTCGTAGTCTTTCTTACCGAGATAGTAGCTGAGACGTGGAATACTGACGTTGATAGCTCCACTCAGGACACTGGCAATCAACATGACGATGCTGGAAGCAATGGTGTAATAAGAAATATAGTTTCATCAGGCTCTTTGGTGATAAACATTCTATCAAGCAATGTGTAGAGCATATTGCTTGATAGAAGCAACATGGTCAAGAGCGGTTTAGATGCTTTGACTAATTCGACAAGACCAATCTTAACAAAGGAAACTTCTCGCTTAATCCAGAGAAAGCTGAGTAGATAGTTGAGAATCGTCGTTGCACTCATAATGATTGCATAAGGTACGATATCATTTGGAGTTTTTACAAAGGTGAAGATAGCGACCAACATGGCAATCCGAATGATCAATGTTTTGTATAAGATAAATGCATAATTTTCATAAGCTTCGTTCATCCATTCGATATAAAGGAATTGGAAGAGAGCCTGGACACCAAGTATATAGTAGAGTTCTTTGAAATTTTCAATACTATTATCCATGTAAATAAACAAAAAGTAGGTACTTGTTGTAAGGACAGAAGTAATTACAGATATATAGAATAACTTGGAGAAGACATAATTAATCTTATCTTTATCATCCTTGACCTTACTGATAGCTCGAATTCCGTAGTTATAGATTCCAAATGCGGCTAAAGGAATGACAAAGCTAGCCTAGGTATTTGCGGTATTGAAATAACCGTAATTGGATTTGCTGAGAATCCGTGTCAGATAGGGATTAGTTATCAGCGGAAAAACGATATTGAGAACATTGACTAGTAAGCTAGCCAGTGCATTAACTTTTATATTTTTCATTGTACTTTCTTTCTTTCTTTCTTGTATTGTAAAATGGTCTCTAGTATTATATCACATTCTCGCTTCATTCTTTTGATAAAATCGTAAAAATCTAGTATAATAGATAGAACTGAAAGTATGAGGTTACTAGTAATGAAAATGAAACAAATTAGTGATACAACTTTGAAAATCACGATGTCTTTAGAGGATTTGATGGATCGTGGCATGGAGATTGCTGACTTTCTTGTTCCTCAAGAAAAAACAGAAGAATTCTTCTATGCTATCTTGGATGAGTTAGAGATGCCTGAGAGCTTTTTGGATACAGGTATGTTGAGCTTCCGTGTGACTCCAAAACCGGATAAGGTCGATGTCTTTGTAACCAAATCAAAGATTGACCAAAATCTAGATTTTGAAGATTTATCGGATTTACCAGATATGGAAGAATTGGCCCAAATGTCGCCGGATGAATTTATCAAAACATTGGAAAAAAGCATCGCGGACAAAACCAAGGATGATATCGAAGCGATTCAATCTCTAGAGCAAGTCGAAGCCAAGGAAGAAGAGCAGGAGCAGGCTGAACAGGAAGTTGAGATCAAGAAAGAGCCTTACATCTATTACATCCTTTCTTTTGTAAACTTAGCTGATTTGGTAGCTTTTGCCAAGACAGTGACTTTTGAGATGGAAACTTCTGAACTCTACAAGATGAATGAGCGCTATTATTTGACCATTTTAGTGGATATTGAAAATCATCCAAGTCCATATCCAGCTTGGCTCTTGGCCCGTATGCGCGAGTTTGCGGAAGATAGTGATATCAGTCGTTCAGTCTTGCAGGAGTATGGTCAAGTCTTGATGAATCACGATGCAGTGATCAATTTGCAAAAGATTGGATAATCATTTCTGGAAAATTATTTCTAGATTTTAGAAGAGCGAATCGTCTGATTCGTTTTTCTTTTCTAGACTGAAATAGTGATTTACTATAATAGGAATTTTCACAAAATTCTGTTATAATGGCTATATTAGAAAATTTCGAGGAGACAAACATGACAGTTAAAATTGCTTTACTAGGATTTGGTACCGTTGCAAGTGGTGTGCCTTTCCTCCTAAAGGAAAATGGAGAAAAAATCAATCAATCAGCACATTCAGAGATTGAAGTTGCTAAGGTATTGGTCAAGGATGAAGATGAAAAGAATCGCTTGCTTGCAGCAGGGAATGACTTTAACTTTGTAACCAATGTAGATGATATTTTATCAGATCAAGACATTACGATTGTAGTGGAATTGATGGGGCGTATCGAACCAGCTAAAACCTTTATCACTCGTGCCTTGGAAGCTGGGAAACACGTTGTTACTGCTAACAAGGACCTTTTGGCTGTCCATGGTGCAGAATTGTTAGAAATCGCTAAAAATCATAATGTAGCACTTTACTACGAAGCAGCAGTAGCTGGTGGGATTCCAATTCTCCGCACTCTAGCAAATTCATTGGCTTCTGATAAAATCACGCGAGTTCTTGGTGTCGTTAACGGAACTTCTAACTTTATGATGACCAAAATGGTCGAAGAAAGCTGGTCTTATGATGATGCTCTTGCGGAAGCGCAACGTCTAGGATTTGCAGAAAGCGATCCGACGAATGACGTAGATGGGATTGATGCAGCCTACAAGATGGTTATTTTGAGCCAATTTGCCTTTGGCATGAAGGTTGCATTTGACGATGTAGCCCACAAGGGGATCCGCAATATCACACCAGAAGATGTGGCTGTAGCCCAAGACCTTGGTTATGTAGTGAAATTGGTTGGTTCTATCGAGGAAACTCCTTCAGGTATTGCTGCAGAAGTAACACCAACCTTCCTTCCTAAAGCGCACCCACTTGCTAGTGTGAATGGTGTGATGAACGCCGTCTTTGTAGAGTCTATCGGTATCGGTGAGTCTATGTACTACGGACCAGGAGCTGGTCAAAAACCAACTGCAACAAGTGTTGTAGCCGATATTGTCCGTATCGTTCGTCGCTTAAATGATGGTACCATTGGCAAAGACTTCAACGAATATAGCCGTGAGTTGGTCTTGGCTAATCCAGAAGATGTCAGCAAACTACTATTTCTCAATCTTGGCTCCAGACTCAAAAGGTCAGGTCTTGAAATTGGCTGAAATCTTTAATGCCCAAGATATTTCCTTCAAGCAAATCCTCCAAGATGGAAAAGAGGGGGATAAGGCGCGTGTTGTGATTATTACACACAAGATTAATAAAGCCCAGCTTGAAAATGTCTCAGCTGAATTGAAGAAGGTTTCAGAATTCGACCTCTTGAATACCTTCAAGGTGCTAGGAGAATAAGATGAAAATTATTGTACCTGCAACCAGTGCCAATATCGGGCCAGGTTTTGACTCGGTCGGTGTAGCTGTAACCAAGTATCTTCAAATCGAGGTCTGCGAAGAACGAGATGAGTGGTTGATTGAACACCAGATTGGTAAATGGATTCCTCATGATGAGCGTAATCTCTTGCTCAAAATCGCTTTGCAAATTGTACCAGACTTGCAACCAAGACGTTTGAAAATGACCAGTGATGTTCCCTTGGCGCGTGGTTTGGGTTCTTCTAGCTCGGTTATCGTTGCTGGGATTGAACTAGCCAACCAACTGGGCCAGCTCAATTTATCTGACCATGAAAAATTGCAGTTAGCGACCAAGATCGAAGGACATCCTGACAATGTGGCTCCAGCTATTTATGGTAATCTCGTTATTGCAAGTTCCGTTGAAGGGCAAGTTTCTGCTATCGTAGCAGACTTCCCAGAGTGTGATTTCCTTGCCTACATTCCAAACTATGAATTGCGTACTCGAGACAGTCGTGGTGTCTTGCCTAAAAAATTGTCATACAAGGAAGCTGTTGCGGCCAGTTCTTTCGCCAATGTGGCGGTTGCAGCCTTGTTGGCAGGAGACATGGTGACCGCTGGGCAAGCAATTGAGGGGGATCTCTTCCACGAGCGCTATCGTCAGGACTTGGTAAGAGAATTTGCGACCATTAAGCAAGTAGCCAAAGAGAATGGTGCCTATGCAACTTACCTCTCTGGTGCTGGGCCGACAGTTATGGTCTTGGCTTCTCATGACAAGATGCCAATGATTAAGGCAGAATTGGGAAAGCAACCTTTCAAAGGAAAACTGCATGACTTGAAAGTTGATACCCAAGGTGTCCGTGTCGAAGCAAAATAAAAAAGGCTCTGTCACAACAAATGGTTGATTTTGACGAGAAATAGCGTATAATAATAGTAAGAAACAGTACCACCGAAGGAGGTAATTGGATATGCCTACTATCAAAGACGCATTAGATATTATCGGTAAGTTGACTGTCGCAGAGCAGGAAAGCCTTAAAACAATGCTTTTAAGTCCTGCCTTTGTAAAGTCTTTGAATATTGAAGATTTCGTAGCAAAGGAACGCTTTGCAAATGGTCGTGTATGCCCTCTTTGTGGCTGTATCCATGTGGTTCGCAATGGTCATCGTAAAGATGGCACACAGCGATATGTATGTAAGGATTGTGGCAAGTCCTTCGTGATTGCTACGAACTCCATTGTGTCTGGTACAAGAAAAGACTTGTCCGTGTGGGAGCAGTACATTGATTGTATGATGAATGGCTTATCCATTCGTAAGACTGCTGTTGCTTGTGGGATTCACAGAAACACCGCATTCCTTTGGAGACACAAGATTTTGGATGCACTTCAGAATATGGCAGACGATGTTACCCTTGACGGCATTATTGAGGCTGACGAAACTTTTTTCGCCATCTCGTACAAGGGCAATCATAGCAAGAGTAAGACATTTGCTATGCCACGCAAGGCTCATAAGCGTGGTCATTCTACACATATCAGAGGCTTGTCCCAAGAAAAGGTATGTGTTCCTTGTGCGGTTAATAGGAATGGCTTGTCTATCTCCAAGATTACGAATACTGGTAGAGTTTCTACAAGAGATTTACATCATATTTATGATGGTAGGATTAAGACCAATTCCACTCTTGTTACGGACAAGATGAACTCCTATGTGAGATTTACAAATGCCAATGGCATTGACCTTGTGCAGTTAAAGACTGGCAAAGCCAAGAAAGGCATTTATAATATCCAACATATCAATAGCTACCATAGCCAGCTAAAGAGGTTTATGCGTGGCTTTAACGGTGTTTCTACCAAGTATCTGAACAACTATCTTGTGTGGAATAACCTTGTAAATTACGCCAAAGAAAGCGACATGGAGAAAAGGAACATCTTCTTAACTTTCGTTTTGGCAACATTGAAAACTGCTAAATGCAGAGATTTATCAAACAGACCAGCAGTTCCTCTGGTCGCCTAATTAGAATTTGTGGAGATGATAAGATGGTCAATATAACAGATGTAAAACAGATTCTTCAATTTGCAATAGATGCGGAGATTAAAGTCTTTCTTGATGGTGGCTGGGGTGTAGATGCTCTTCTTGGATATCAGTCAAGAGCCCATAATGATATTGACATTTTTGTAGAAAAGAACGATTATCAGAACTTTATAGAAATAATGAAAGCTAATGGCTTTTATGAGATTAAGATGGAATATACAACATTGAACCATACTGTATGGGAAGATTTGAAAAACAGAATTATTGATTTGCATTGTTTTGAATATACGGACGAAGGTGAAATTCTTTATGATGGGGATTGTTTTCCGGTAGAAACTTTTTCGGGTAAAGGAAGAATTGAGGAAATAGAGGTTTCCTGTATTGAACCATATAGTCAAGTAATGTTCCATCTGGGATACGAGTTTGATGAAAATGATGCACATGATGTGAAGTTATTGTGTGAGACACTTCATATCGAAATTCCAAATGAGTATAGATAACTGCAAATAACAGTTTGTAGGGGAGTTCTGATACTCCCCTATAAAAATGGCTATTTATCAACTGTTTGTTGTGACATAGCCATAAAAATAGAAGACAGGATGGGAAACCACTTGACCAGAGGGCTTCCTATCCTTTTTTTGAAAAGAAGTTTATACTCAATGAAAATCAAAGAGCAAACTAGGAAGCTAGCCGCAGGCTGCTTAAAACAGTGTTTTGAGGTTGTGGATAGAACTGACGAAGTTAGCTCAAAATACTGTTTTGAGGTTGCAGATGTAAGCTGACGTGGTTTGAAGAGATTTCGAAGAGTATTAGTTAAAAACTTGATAAAGGAGAAATTAAGATGGCAGAAATTTATCTAGCAGGTGGTTGTTTTTGGGGCTTAGAGGAGTATTTTTCACGTATTTCTGGAGTGCTAACAACCAGAGTCGGCTACGCTAATGGTCAAGTCGAAACGACCAATTACCAGTTGCTCAAAGAAACAGACCATGCAGAAACGGTTCAAGTGATTTACGATGAGAAGGCAGTGTCACTTAGAGAGATTTTACTTTATTATTTCCGTGTTATTGATCCATTATCAGTCAATCAACAAGGGAATGACCGTGGACGTCAGTATCGGACCGGTATATATTACAAGGATGAAGCAGACTTGCCAGCTATCTACACAGTGGTTCGGGAGCAGGAGCGCATGCTGGGTCGAAAGATTGCAGTAGAGGTGGAGAAACTTCGCCACTATATTTTAGCTGAAGACTACCACCAAGACTATCTTAAGAAAAATCCTTCTGGTTACTGTCATATCGATGTGACCGATGCTGAGAAGCCATTGATTGACGCAGCAAACTATGAAAAGCCTAGCCAAGAAGTGTTAAAGGAAAGCTTATCAGAAGAGGCTTATCGTGTTACCCAAGAAGCTGCTACAGAGGCTCCGTTTAGTAATGCCTATGACCAAACTTTTGAGGAGGGTATTTATGTAGACATTACGACGGGTGAAGCACTCTTCTTTGCCAAGGATAAGTTCGCTTCAGGTTGTGGTTGGCCAAGCTTTAGTCGTCCAATTTCCAAGGAATTGATTCACTATTACAAGGATCTCAGCCATGGAATGGAGCGAATCGAGGTTCGTTCTCGTTCAGGCAATGCTCATTTGGGTCATGTTTTTACAGATGGACCGCGTGAGTTTGGTGGTCTCCGTTACTGTATTAATTCTGCATCCTTGCGTTTTGTATCCAAGGATGAGATGGAAGAGGAAGGATATGGCTATCTATTGCCTTACTTAAACAAATAAAATTGAGAGAGTGGGTGCTTCCCACTTTCTTCATTTTAGAAATAGAAGGGATTTATGAAACACTTATTATCTTACTTCAAACCCTACATCAAAGAATCGATTTTAGCACCCTTGTTCAAGCTGTTAGAAGCTGTGTTTGAGCTCTTGGTTCCCATGGTGATTGCTGGGATTGTTGACCAATCCTTGCCCCAGAAAAATCAAGGACATCTCTGGATGCAGATTGGCATACTCTTTATCTTTGCAGTGATTGGCGTTGTAGTGGCTTTGATAGCTCAGTTTTACTCAGCTAAGGCTGCGGTTGGATTTGCCAAAGGACTGACAGATGATCTCTATCGTCATATTCTTTCCTTGCCAAAGGATAGTAGAGACCGTTTAACGACCTCGAGTTTGGTCACGCGCTTGACTTCGGATACCTATCAGATTCAGACTGGTATCAATCAATTCCTGCGTCTCTTTTTGCGAGCACCTATTATTGTTTTTGGTGCCATTTTTATGGCTTATCGTCTCTCGCCTGAATTGACCTTCTGGTTTCTGGTAATGGTTGCCATTTTGACCCTTGTCATTGTAGGCCTTTCTCGGCTGGTCAATCCTCTCTACAGCAGTCTGAGAAAGAAAACGGACCAACTAGTTCAGGAAACGCGTCAGCAATTACAAGGGATGAGAGTTATTCGTGCTTTTGGTCAAGAAAAACGAGAGTTACAGATTTTTCAAACCCTTAACCAAGTCTATGTTAGATTACAAGAAAAGACAGGTTTCTGGTCTAGTTTATTAACACCTCTGACCTATCTGATTGTTAATGGAACTCTCCTCGTTATTATCTGGCAGGGCTATCTTTCAATTCAAGGAGGTTTGCTCAGTCAAGGTGCTCTCATTGCCCTTATCAACTATCTCTTGCAGATTTTGGTGGAATTGGTCAAGCTAGCCATGCTGATCAATTCTCTCAACCAGTCCTACATCTCAGCTAAGCGAATTGAGGAAGTCTTTGCCGAAGCTCCAGAAGACATCCATTCAGAATTAGAGAAAAAGCAAGTTACCAGCAATCAGGTTTTACAAGTTCAAGAACTGACCTTTACCTATCCTGATGCGGCCCATCCTTCTCTGAGAGATATTTCCTTTGATATGACTCAAGGGCAAATCCTTGGTATCATTGGGGGAACTGGTTCTGGTAAGTCAAGCTTGGTGCAAGTCATCCTTGGACTTTATCCAGCAGACAAGGGGAGCATTGACCTTTATCGAGATGGAGTTAGTCCTCTTAATTTGGAGCAGTGGCGGTCTTGGATTGCCTATGTGCCCCAAAAGGTCGAACTCTTTAAAGGAACCATTCGTTCCAATTTGATTCTAGGTTTACATCAAGAACTATGTGACCAAGAACTTTGGCAGGCCTTGGAGATTGCGCAAGCTAAGGATTTTGTCAGTGAAAAGGAAGGACTCTTGGATGCCCTAGTTGAAGCAGGAGGAAGAAATTTCTCGGGCGGTCAAAAACAAAGGCTGTCTATCGCACGAGCAGTCTTGGGCCAGGCTCCGTTTCTCATCCTAGATGATGCTACCTCGGCACTGGACACCATTACCGAGTCTAGTCTCTTGAAAGCTATCCGAGAAAATCTGCCAAATACAAGTTTAATCTTGATCTCTCAACGAACCTCGACTTTACAGATGGCTGACAAGATTCTCCTCTTGGAAAAAGGTGAGTTACTAGCTATCGGCAAGCACGAGGACTTGATGAAATCGAGTCAAGTCTATCGTGAAATCAATGCATCCCAACATGGAAAGGAGGACTAGCATGAGACGACAAACTGCAACCAGACGCTCACACGTTTGGCCAAAGATTTAGCAAGTCATCCCTTCCTCCTTTTCCTAGCTTTTCTAGGAACCATTGCCCAGGTTGGTTTATCGATCTACCTACCTATTCTGATTGGGAAGGTCATTGACCAGGTCCTAGTGACTGGCTCTTCACCAGTTTTTTGGCAGATTTTTCTCCAGATGCTCTTGGTAGTTATAGGAAATACTCTGGTACAATGGGTCAATCCTCTCCTTTATAATCGCCTAATCTTTTCTTATACTAAAGATTTGCGAGAGCGAATCATCCATAAACTCCATCGTTTACCGATTGCTTTTGTCGATCGGCAAGGAAGTGGAGAAATGGTTAGTCGTGTAACTACAGACATCGAACAGTTGGCAGCTGGCTTGACCATGATTTTTAACCAATTTTTCATTGGCATCTTGATGATTTTGGTCAGTATTCTAGCCATGCTCCAAATTCATCTCCTCATGACCCTCTTGGTCTTGCTGTTGACGCCACTGTCTATGGTGATTTCACGCTTTATTTCTAAACGCTCCTATCATCTATTTCAGAAGCAAACAGAGACGAGGGGGATTCAGACACAGTTGATTGAAGAATCGCTTAGCCAACAGACCATTATCCAGTCCTTCAATGCTCAGGAAGAGTTTATCCAAAGACTGCATGATGCTAATGACAACTACGCAGGCTATTCGCAGTCGGCCATCTTTTATTCTTCAACGGTCAATCCTTCGACTCGCTTTGTAAATGCGCTCATTTACGCACTTTTAGCTGGAGTAGGAGCTTATCGCATTATGATGGGCTCCACCTTGACCATTGGTCGTTTGGTGACTTTTTTGAACTATATTCAGCAGTATACCAAGCCCTTTAACGATATTTCTTCAGTGCTAGCTGAGTTGCAAAGCGCTCTGGCTTGTGCAGAGCGCGTCTATGCTGTCTTAGAAAGTCCTGAGGTGGCTGAAACAGGTAAGGAAATCTTGACCAGTGACCAAGTCAAGGGAGCTATTTCCTTTAAGCATGTGTCTTTTGGCTACCATCCTGAAAAGATTTTAATTAAGGACTTATCTATCGATATCCCAGCCGGTAGCAAGGTAGCCATAGTTGGTCCGACAGGTGCTGGAAAATCAACCCTTATCAATCTTCTTATGCGTTTTTATCCCATTAATTCCGGAGATATCTTGCTGGATGGGAAATCTATTTATGATTATAGTCGTGCCTCTTTACGCCAGCAGTTTGGCATGGTGCTCCAAGAAACCTGGCTAAAGCAAGGGACAATTTATGACAATATTGCCTTTGGTAACCCTGAAGCTAGTCGGGAGCAGGTGATTGTTGCTGCCAAAGCAGCCAATGCAGACTTTTTCATCCAACAGTTACCCCAAGGCTATGATACCAAGCTTGAAAATGCTGGAGAGTCTCTTTCTGTTGGTCAAGCACAGCTCTTGACTATTGCTCGAGTCTTTCTGGCTATTCCCAAGATTCTTATCTTAGACGAGGCAACTTCGTCTATCGATACCCGTACAGAAGTACTGGTTCAGGATGCCTTTGCCAAACTCATGAAGGGGCGCACAAGCTTTGTCATCGCCCACCGTTTGTCAACCATTCAGGATGCGGATTTGATCCTTGTCTTGGTTGATGGTGACATTGTTGAGTATGGCAACCATCATGATCTCATGGCTCGAAAGGGCAAGTATTACCAAATGCAGCAAGCTGCAGCTTTAGCTCTGAATAATCCTTTCTACTTCGAACCCTTACAGACAAAAAAAGTTGCCTTCGGGTAACTTTTTTGTTACAATAGCTAGAAAAATTATCCACTGTAATATTCAATGAAAATCAAAGAGCAAACTAGGAAGCTAGCCCTAGCTTGCTCAAAGCACGACTTTGAAGTTGTAGATAAGACTGACGAAGTCGATACCCATATATCTATGTCAAGGTGAAGCTGACGTGGTTTGAAGAGAGTATAAATTGTCTTTTAGAAAAGGAACCTAGTATGAAAGTCTTTCAGCATGTAAATATCGTGACTTGTGACCAAGATTTCCATGTCTATCTAGATGGAATCTTAGCCGTTAAGGGTTCTCAAATCGTCTATGTTGGTCAAGAGAAGTCAGAGATTTTAGATCAAGCTGAGCAGATTATAGACTATCAGGGAGCTTGGATCATGCCTGGATTGGTCAATTGCCATACCCATTCTGCTATGACAGGCTTGAGAGGGATTCGAGATGATAGCAATCTCCATGAATGGCTCAATGACTATATTTGGCCAGCAGAAGCTGAGTTTACTCCCGACATGACTACCAAGGCGGTCAAAGAAGCTCTGACAGAGATGCTCCAGTCAGGAACAACAACATTTAACGATATGTATAATCCCAATGGTGTGGATATTGAGCAGATTTATCAGGCAGTGAAAGATTCCAAGATGCATTGTTATTTTTCTCCTACCCTTTTTTCTTCTGAGGCGGAGACAACTGCTGAGACCATTGCTAGAACACGAGCTATCATCGAGGAAATCTTAGGATATGAAAATCCAAATTTCAAGGTTATGGTAGCCCCACATTCTCCTTACAGCTGTAGTAGAGACTTGCTGGAAGAAAGTTTGGATATGGCAAAAGAGTTGAATATTCCTCTCCATATCCATGTTGCGGAGACTAAGGAGGAATCAGGAATTATCCTGAAACGATACGGCAAACGCCCCCTCGCCTTTCTAGAAGAACTGGGTTACTTAGATTATCCGTCTGTCTTTGCTCATGGGGTAGAATTAAATGAGCGAGAAATTGAACGTTTGGCAACCTCTCAAGTGGCTATCGCCCACAATCCTATCAGTAACCTCAAACTGGCCTCGGGAATTGCTCCAATTATCCAGCTCCAAAAAGCGGGAGTAGTAGTCGGAATTGCGACTGACTCGGTTGCTTCCAATAACAATCTAGATATGTTTGAGGAAGGAAGAACTGCAGCACTTCTTCAGAAGATGAAAAGTGGAGATGCCAGCCAATTTCCTATCGAAATGGCTCTAAAAGCGCTGACAATCGAAGGGGCTAAGGTTCTTGGAATGGAAGAACAGATTGGGAGTCTGGAAGTTGGCAAGCAAGCAGATTTTCTAGTCATTCAACCACAAGGGAAAATCCATCTTCAACCCCAAGAAAATATGTTTTCCCACTTAGTCTATGCTGTCAAATCCAGTGATGTTGATGATGTCTATATTGCCGGAGAACAAGTTGTGAAGCAAGGTCAAGTACTGACAGTAGAACTTTAAAAGAAAAATCACGAAAAAATTTTAAAAAAAGTTTGCAAAAATCTTGCATTCTTTTTTTGACTATGCTATACTTATATACGGTTTGAAAAAACTGCCTAAGACAGTAGGGGAGCTCGACTCATAAGTATCCTACCGAGGACAAAACGTATCATGTAAAAAGAAGCGTATTGTACTTTCGTGTCTAGGTTTGGGCGCGTTTTTCTTTTGAAAAATTTCCCCAAGCAAAATAATAACGGAGGTGAACACACTAATGAGTGAAGCAATTATTGCTAAAAAAGCGGAACTAGTTGACGTAGTAGCTGAAAAAATGAAAGCTGCTGCATCTATCGTCGTTGTAGATGCTCGTGGTTTGACAGTTGAGCAAGATACAGTTCTTCGTCGTGAGCTTCGTGGAAGCGAAGTTGAGTATAAAGTTATTAAAAAAACTCAATCTTGCGTCGTGCAGCTGAAAAAAAGCTGGTCTTGAAGATCTTGCATCTGTATTCGTTGGACCATCTGCAGTAGCATTTTTCTAACGAAGATGTTATCGCACCAGCGAAAAATCTTGAACGACTTTTTCTAAAAAAACGCTGAAGCACTTGAAATCAAAGGTGGTGCAATCGAAGGCGCTGTCGCATCTAAAGAAGAGATTCTTGCACTTGCAACTCTTCCAAACCGCGAAGGACTTCTTTCTATGCTCCTTTCTGTACTTCAAGCGCCAGTGCGCAACGTTGCTCTTGCAGTCAAAGCGGTTGCAGACAACAAAGAAGACGCAGCTTAATCTTAAGCTACGCAGCGTAGCCTAGCTACAAAAAATATTATAAATTTAAAAACATATTTGGAGGAAATAACAATGGCATTGAACATTGAAAACATTATTGCTGAAATTAAAGAAGCTTCAATCCTTGAATTGAACGACCTTGTAAAAGCTATCGAAGAAGAATTTGGTGTAACTGCAGCTGCTCCTGTAGCTGTTGCTGCAGCTGGTGCTGCTGACGCTGGTGCTGCTAAAGATTCATTCGACGTTGAATTGACATCTGCAGGCGACAAAAAAGTTGGCGTTATCAAAGTTGTACGTGAAATCACTGGTCTTGGACTTAAAGAAGCTAAAGAACTTGTTGATGGTGCACCAGCACTTGTTAAAGAAGGCGTTGCAACTGCAGAAGCTGAAGAAATCAAAGCTAAATTGGAAGAAGCTGGAGCTTCAGTTACTCTTAAATAAGAGGCATATACCAATTAGAATTCGGAATACTATAGTATCAGCCTTTTAGAATCGTGAACACATTTTAGAAACTGATAAATTAATTTAGTTTCCTACCAAAAACCCTACCAAAAATTAATTTGGCAGGGTTTTTTTCTTTTTAATAAAATTATTTTTGGAGAACAGGGTTCGTTTTAAATGACCAGAAGTAAGCTATGTATAGATTCTAATTATATTAGAATTTCGTATTTCAAATTTTGTAGAAATTTTTTTAAGAACCCGTGACTATCATTGCCACTTGTCGTTCAAAATCGGGAAAAATCCAGATGAATTACAACACCATTTTGATTTTATCTATGGTGTTCAGATTGATGACAATCCAACCCAAGCTTTAGCTCGTTTTTCGTCAGAATGAAATTACAAAAAGAAGAAATGCTTGCTGAGTTTAGAAACCCCTATTCTTTTAAATAATTATCCATTCACAACCAATCTTTTTGTGATATAATGAAAATAGAGAAGGTTTTATCAATCAAAAACAGGAGAGGAGTTACAAAAATGGCAGTAGTATCATTGGAAAAATAATATTAAACTATATAGTTCAGAATTATTTCAAGCACTATTAAAAGCCTCCAATTATAAATTGGATGAGCGTATTGCTCAGACTGTTGCAGAAGTCTATGCTCGTAATCTAGATTATTCTGATCCTGAACTGATGCATGTTGAGTGTAACTTCGGTTGCTAACAACCTGCTTACAAAAAAATTAAAACAAGAGTATTTTTATTGTATAGTATTTTGAAAAGCCACCGAAAAAGGAATTACTCTTTAAGGTGGCTTTTTTAGAAGTAAAGTTTAGGCTAGAAAAACAAGAACAACGCACCAATTTTGGTGCGTTTTGCTTTTTTATGCTATAATGGATTTATAAAAATAAAAGGAGTTTGCCATGATTGGAAAGAACATAAAATCCTTACGTAAAACACATGACTTAACACAACCCGAATTTGCCCGAATTGTAGGTATTTCTCGAAATAGCTCTGAGTCGTTATGAAAATGGAACTAGTTCAGTCTCTACGGAACTAATAGATATCATTTGTCAGAAGTTTAATGTATCTTATGTCGATATTGTAGGAGAAGATAAAAATGCTCAATCCTGTTGAAGATTATGAATTGACTTTAAAAATTGAAATTGTGAAAGAACGAGGTGCTAATCTATTATCTCGACTCTATCGTTATCAAGATAGTCAGGGAATTAGCATTGATGATGAATCTAATCCTTGGATTTTAATGAGTGATGATCTATCTGACTTGATTCATACGAATATCTATTTAGTAGAAACTTTTGATGAAATAGAGAGATATAGCGGCTATTTGGATGGAATTGAACGTATGTTAGAGATATCTGAAAAACGGATGGTAGCCTAATGGAAATCCAAGATTATACTGATAGTGAATTCAAACATGCTTTAGCACGGAATCTTCGTTCACTGACAAGAGGAAAAAAGTTCAGTAAGCAACCTATAGCGATTTTGCTTGGAGGGCAAAGTGGTGCTGGTAAGACTACAATTCATCGTATTAAACAGAAAGAATTTCAAGGAAATATTGTTATCATAGATGGTGATAGTTTTCGTTCTCAGCATCCACACTATTTAGAACTGCAGCAAGAATATGGCAAAGATAGCGTTGAATACACCAAAGATTTTGCAGGTAAAATGGTAGAGTCTTTAGTAAGAGAATTGAGTCATTTGGGATACAATCTTTTGATAGAGGGAACTTTACGAACTATTGATGTTCCAAAGAAAACAGCACAACTATTGAAAAATAAGGGATATGAAGTACAATTAGACTTAATTGCGACAAAGCCTGAGCTGTCTTATCTGAGCACCCTTATCCGATACGAAGAACTGTACGCTATCAATCCAAATCAAGCACGCGCAACTCCAAAAGAACATCATGATTTCATTGTAAATCATCTAGTTGATAATACACGACAATTGGAAGAACTAGCTATCTTTGAAAGAATTCAAATTTATCAACGAGATAGAAGTTGTGTACATGATTCAAGAAAAGATAAAATTTCAGCAGCAGATATTCTTCAAGACTTACTGTTTGGGGAGTGGAGTCAGGTAGAGAAAGGAGATGCTTAAATCTGGAGAAGAAAAGATTTAAAGATTTAACTAATTGAAATAGTTGTTAGAACACGAAATTTTTAAAATATAGTCTACTTATAACTTTTGTTAGTTGTTTAATTAAGGTGGGCGAAAATTTTTTTAGAAATCAAAAACGCATAATCTCAGGTGTTGAAAAACTTGATATTATGCGTTTTCTTGTGGAAGATTTACTCATTTTCTTAGGAATTGATTTTTGCCCATCTCTTTTATTATATTTAAGGATATTTTGAAAGATATATTTTAGAAAAAAACAATTATGAAGTTCTTAAATACGAATATATTATAAATGCTGATTCAAAGTGAAGTTTTATATGTTTTTTGATTTTGTTGAGCATAAAATCTATTAACTAAATTCGAACTACAAAAATTAATTTTAGATGAAGTAAACTGTAGGCTTTTGAAAGTTCTCTTACTCGATTTCAGAATGAATTACTGATACGGGATTAAAAAGAACTAAGTATTTCTTTTTGTTTTTGAATGAGATACGTGAGTATAGATTTGTGTGATTGATATAGAACTATGTCCAAGAATTTGTTGAATATATCGAATATCTACATCACTATCTAGAAGCATTGTCGCAAAAGCTATGTCTGAAACATATGCGGTGTAATAGTTCTAGAAAAGTTATTTTGTTCAACGATTCTCTTTATTACTAAACGTACACTTTGCTCTGACAATGGTTTAAGTGAATGTTTCCTGGGAACAAGAAATCATTGATTCATTTCTTGTTTTATTTATATATGTTTCTAATAAATTGAATGTTTTTTTGATCTCCCTAAAATAGGATACGCTCTTTCTACCCTTTCCTATAATATGGAGTGTCTTATTGGAAAGATTAATATCTTTGAGATGAATGTGGCAAAGTTCAGAAATTCTGATGCCTGTTGAAAGTAAAAAGTGAAATAATCAGTAGATTTCTTTCAGCTTTGTTTGTTTTTTTGATAATCAGTTTTAGATAGAACTACTTTCTGCTCCAAATATAAAAAATGCTTTTTCAGAATGTCATACGGAATCGTTTTTAGGCAATACTTTTTCAGTTCTAAATTGAAAGCGCAATTGATTGAAGGGATTCTTCAATTATGTTCTGGTATTTTTAGATAGTTATAAAAACACCTTCATACAAGCAATTTTTTTCTTCTTAATGTATTCGTTTTTATGTTAGATCGTGTCAACTGTTCTATATAGGATTCGACATTATCATAGTCTGAGTTATAAAATTGCATAAGATCATTCTTATAAGCGCGAATCGTGTGTGAACTCAAACGCTTATGAGTTTTGCAATAATCAAGTAAGTAGAAATAAGTTTATAATCCATAAAAATCTCCTTTATCAATAATCATGCTATTATAAACCTATTTGAGTGCTTTTGTATAGTGATAATAAATTGTTATCGGTAGGAAAAAATAAAAATATGGAATTTATAAATCGCAGAGATGAACTAGATAAAATACAAAATGAATATAAACAACATTTAAAAACAGGTAAAAGTCAAGTTTATATTATTAGAGCGAATTCAGGTATAGGGAAGTCGGAGTTTATAAAAAGAAATTATAAAAGATTTTTCACAAACTCCTATTGAGATTCTTCATTTAGATGACACTGAAAACTCTTCTACATTTAGACGTTTTGTAATTGAGTTAGATAAAGTAAGCCAGTTCTATGGATATCTTGATTTTAAAGCATTCTATACTAAAAAATTAATAGTTCAAAGGCCCCTGCAACTACTATTAAAAATGTCATCTTTTTGGTCAAGCTTTTATTGGAATGGTATCTAAAAGAAAATGGCTTAGAATCTATAATCTCTGAACTAAATTTGACTTCTTTAATACCTGAGCCTAGAGAATACGAAACTTTTATTTTAAAAAGCTCAAATTGAGAATCTATTTGAATACGCAAAATATGTACTAGATCATGAAAATTTATATTTCAATTCTTTCCAAACGCCTCAGTAATTGATCAAGAATCACCTGATTTATTGAATAAATTGATTGAAAAAAATCTGAAGGAAGTCTATTCATTTTTGAGTGTGCAGATAAAAAAAGTTGAAAATAGTTTTTAAAAATTGTCGCAACATAATATTGAGGACATATCAATTAGAAAAACTCTCCGATGAGCACATTAAACTATACATAAATATTTTGTCAAATCAATTAGAATTACAAGCTGAACAAATTAATTTTTACAACTTTACAGGATTCTATAAGAAAAGGAGATTTATCGGAAATCTCCTTAATACTAAAAAGATTTTTTTCTGAGCGTTTGAAGGAAGATAAGGCTTCCAAAATTACAGAGCATTTACCAGATTATTGAAAATATTTCTCAAACTCAATTAGTATTCTTACTTTTTTGTATTCTACACAAAGAGAAAAATTATCACTTACGGATTTAAGAGAAATTATGTTAGAGACTGATAAAACTTTTTTCCCAAGAAGATATCGACTTTCTTCTTGAAAAAGGGCTGTTAGACCAAGTTGAAAACTTTCGTTTTTCTATCAAACTCTGTATCAGAAGTAATTAGACAAGAAACCTATTTCAAAAAAAGAGAACATTTGTTGGATCAATTCTCATCAGATTTCTTAATTTAAAAGCTATCTCAAACAAAATGAATTTGTTTATTTAGATACTCTTGTTGATTACTATATTTGTTCAAAAATTTTTCTTACAAATTAAATTAATATTACCTAAGATACAGGAACGTTTATTAAACTTTGATTCACAACAAGGTCGTAAAAGAGTATTTTCGAAAATTTTTATTTAAATAGGCAGAGATTTATCGAGGAAGATAGTTCCTTCGCACTGTCGCTAGCTAAAAATAGCCTATGATGCAAATTTATACTATGAGGCACTAGAGTTTATCAATCTTTCAACAGAAGTTACGGCAGACATAGTATTTGCCAAGTCCTTAATTTTTAAATCGTTGTGAATATTTTCCTGAATCTATTAAGTACATTCAGGAAAATATTATGAATCTTAGTGAACAAAGCTCACAATTTTTTCAAACTATCATTGATTAAATTAATGAACTTAATACAGTTAGAACGTAGAGATGAGGCTAAAACAATCTTTGAAAAATATTAAATTACAAGTAGATAATCCGTACTACCCGTATTTAATTAGAATTTCAAATGTATTTGAGCTTAGCTTTTCTGAACGACTAAGGAAAGTTGAGGAAATTTCAGGTAGAATTTATAGTCTAGAAAATGCAGAATTCTCTGGTCTAAATGCTATTTACTTGTCTTACTTGTATACGGTCAATGATAAAATCAATGAAGCAGAGGAGCAATTAAATAAAGCCAGAGATTTTTTTGGAGACAGCCTTATTTACAATCATATGATTCTTCATAACGAAGCCACCATTAAATTCCATAATAATGATATTGATAACTCTATCCCAGAACTGCTCAATAATGCAAAGCTAACTGCATATGATCAATATGATTTACTAGCAATTTATAATAATTTACTAGTTTACTATATTCTAAGCGACCAAATAGCAGATATTAATTGTCAAATTCTTGTGTATGAATTAGAAGATTTGTTAAACGAGACAGGTTTTTAAAAAGATTTATTGATAAAATTTATTACAACCTCTGCCATTATTATTATAGAATGTACAATTCTGAAAAAGGTCGAAATGTACTGTAATAAACTAGCTGATAATCAAATCAAAAACTTCTCAGATTATAAAAATGAAGTTAATGTATGAAACTTCGTGGAAACTACCCTTAATTTAAATGATGAGTAAAGAGTGTTTGTATCATTTCATCGTACGTATAGCCATTTATATTAAATGTTTTAGGTACAACAGATTTTGGATACAACCCAGGATTGGCATTGATCTCTATTAGATAAAATTCTGCATTTTTATTCTACCATCTACTCGTATCAATTTATTTGGAGACAAGTTCTTATAAAGTTGCTTTTAAGTTGATAATATCTTTGTCGCTTAAATAGCAACTTTTTTTCGATTTCTACACCGATTTTTGTTTAATTTCTGAGGTATAAGCCTGATACTTGAATTCACTATATTCTGGAAAAATAAGTTCAACTTCTTCAAAAAAATAACTCTCCTTTATTTTCCAAAATAGTAATAGCTACTTCTCTCCCTTCAATGTATTCCTCTACTAGAATACCATCAAAGTCCTTCATTAATTGATTGAGTGCCATATCTGCCTGTTCCATATTTTCAACAATAGAGTTTTTGTGTAATTCCTATTGATTCTGATTCATAGTTCGGTTTAATAATTATTGGATATTCAAAGTTCGCTAAAAATTTCTTTAGTGTATGAATAAGCAAATACTAACAAACTTTTTGGGACTTTTATACCAAAAATTTTTTCTGCAAAATTTCTCTGTCATAAATTTATCTTGACATAAAAACTTGTACATATGGGTCTGCGGGTTGAAATATTTAATTTTATAATTTTCACAAAATGCTGGGACACTCATGTTTCTAATTCGACTGTTATAGCCAAAAATCAAAATTTAACACAAAATCGTCTAGGTGATTAAAAAAACATTTTTTGAATCTTTCAAAATTATCGTAAAAATATTATTTCATCAATAAATTTAGAAAAACTTTTTATAGAGAATATCTCTCAATTCATTGCGAGTGTATTCTCTGTTTTCGATAATTTTTGTTTGAATGGATGAATCTGGATTAACATTTAAAATGACTACTAATCTCATAATTTCTCCTACCGATAACAATTTATTATCACTAGTATACCATAAATTCATTTTTAGTTGTTTGATTTGTATAATGATTTTTAGTTAAAAATTAGATGATATTGACCAACTATAAATTAAAAACACTGTTTTGAAATTATATCGAATACTTTTGGAGTCAATTACAAACTTACAACGACTAGAGAATTGTGTAGTTTGGAAGGAAATAAGTACAAGTTTATTAGAAAAGTAGCATTTTATAGGATTATCACGAAAAATTCTAATTTTAGAATTATACTTTCTATTAATTTAGAACATGTTTTTATTTTTTTAAATGTTATAATAGTGTTATCAAGTAAAAGTAGCATACTATAATTGGTAACAATATAAAATTTTACGAAAGACACATGACCTGACAAAAACAGATTTGCTCGAATTGTATAAATTTTACGCAATAACCCTTAGCTGTTATAAAAAACGAAATAAGTACCATTTCAACAGAATTTATAGACACTATTTGCCAGGAATTCATAGAAGATGTGTCTATGTTTCAAAAAAATAGATCAAGGTTAAGCATCTGTCACTCTTCAATGATGCCTTTTTGTGTAATAGAGTAAGATCGAGGAAGAGATGTTGAAGGTGGGACAGGAACGGTTGTGTGAATTAGTTTCAGGTAATGGAGATAAGAAATGAAGTTAACAAAAGTAATTATTAATAATTTTAGATCATTCGGTGAAAGTCAAATTATTGAATTAAACAATCAAACGGTACTGATTGGGAATAATAGTTCGGGAAAAACAACTGTATTACAAGCATTGAGTAAGCTGTTTTGGACAAACAAAATGATAGAATAATTAAAAAGTGATTTTCACCTTCCAAAAGGTTCAAGGCCCGGAGAAAATACTAGAAACCTCTTTATAGAAACTATTTTTGAGTTTGATGAACTTGATGGAACTCTCTATAGTCCAGCAATTCCATCGTTTTTCGAACACTTTACAGTTTCTCAAGATGGTGCAAAACCTTTTTTACGAATCAGATTAGAATCTTCCTGGGAAGATGATGGAACAGTTGAAGGAAGTGTTGATACTCAAATCTATTATATTTCATCTGATGAAGAAATCATTAAAGATGAGGACAGGCATCGTGCTCCTAGAAAGGATTTGGATAAAATTAGGGTACTTTATGTACCTGCTTCAAGAACGCCTGAGAAGGAGTTGGGTAATGCTTCAGGTAGTATGTTAAGTAGGTTGGTAAATAGTATAAATTGGACCGAAGATGAGATAAATGAAATTACAGATAAAATTGATGAGTTGAATAGCACCTTTTTATCTGAAAATGGAGCATTAACTCAGATCAACAATGAGATTCAGAAATCATGGGAATTATATCATGAAGATAACCGTTTTTCTCAAGCAGAGTTGATTATTAATTCTTCTGAGATGGCGGCAGCACTTAGACAGATTGCCTTAAAATTTTCACCAACAACCACTGAAGAAGCATTTACAGTTTCAGATCTAGGAGATGGACTGAGATCTATTTTTTATTTTTCACTTGTTGATTCGATACTTGATATTGAGTTAGAAATTACCAAAGACCGTGAAGAAAATCCTGATAATCCAAGATTTAAGTTGATTCCACCAGTACTAACTATCTTAGCAATAGAAGAACCAGAAAATCATATTGCTCCACATCACATTGGAAAACTGATAAAAGGTTTAAGCAATTAGGCAATAATGACAACTCTCAAGTAATTTTAACGTCACATTCTCCAGCTATTGTAAAAAGAATTGACCCAGAAGATTTGAGGTATTTAAGAATAGAAAATAATGACAGAGTTCTTCAAACCATTGTTTCTGATATACAGCTACCTCAAGCTATAGATGAATCTTATAAATACATTAAAGGGAGCAATTCAAGCCTATCCTGAACTATATTTTTGCAAAGTTAGTAGTACTGGGTGAAGGTGATAGTGAGGAACTGCTATTACCAAAGTTTTTGATTTACTTGGACTGGAAATTGATAGTTCTCAGATTTCAGTAGTTCCTTTAGGAGGTAGGCATGTTAATTATTTTTGGAAATTATTGAACGCTCTCAGGATTCCTCATATTACCTTATTAGATTTCGATAACGAAAGATATGGAGGTGGCTGGGGAAGAATTCAATATGCAATAAAACAATTGATACTAAATGGGGTTGCTAAAGAAAAACTTGTTACTGTAACAACCGAATCTCAAAAATCACGAGTTCTAGATGATGATGAGATTGATAAAATAAAGGACTGGAAGATTGATAGACCTGATAATCAGTTGCTTGAGGGGTGGATTAAAATGTTAGAAAAGTTCAATGTGTTCTTTTCTGCACCGCTTGATATTGACTTCTTAATGTTACAACATTATCGGAAATATTATCTGGGTATGTTATCTTCGAAAGAAGGACCAGTCATTTCATATGCTGATTCAGGCGGGAATTGTAAAAAAAGTAAAATTAACTGATTTGGATCGTATTGATAAATTGCAGTTTGAAGGTCTCGAAAAACGTATAGTAGAAGCAAAGATAGCTACTTTAAAGGATAAGAGTGGACCAGGGGATAGTTTTACTAGAGAAGAGAAAGAATTAATGATTTGGTATCAATATTTCTTTTTAGGTAGAGGAAAGCCAACAACTCATATGCAATTTTTATCATCTATTAGTGATGATGAATTAACAAGAAATCTACCCGCTGTATTTGAAAAAAATAGTTAACCGTGCTGAAGAATTACTTGGAGATATTGGAACATGGTGAAGAGTGAGGAGTGGCTTTCCTAAAAGGAGATATCATTTTTAGAAGAGACTGCATTAGGAGCCGTCAAAGATGTGATTAACTGTTTAGTCATTGCTGGACCCGGTGCGGGGAAAACTGAATTACTAGCTCAAAAGTTAGACTATTTATTCTCTACAAATAAATGCGTTTCTCCGAAAAAAATTCTAGCATTAAGTTTCAAAACGGATGCTGTATCAAATTTGAAAGAAAAGAGTGAAAAAACGTTATGGTGCTGAATATGCTTCTCGATTTACCTCTCTAACTTATTCATCATTTGAAAAGAGGATTTTAGACCAATTTAGAAATGTTCTTCCTGGAGAGATAAGACCGTCGAAAGATTATTTGATTGAAGAAATGGAAGTCATAAAAGAGGTTCTTTATAGAAATGGATTAAATACTACTGGAATGAGTATGAATAGCATTAGGGAAATTGCAGAAAGTATTGCCTTGAGTGATAATGATTCAATTATAAAAATGATCTGTTAAAAGGTACTCAGAGTAATAAGCCAGTCCTTTTTTTACAGACAAACAACAAAGTTGAGTACTCAAATAATAGCTACTAACGAATACATCCGTAAAGCTACTTCAAATGACATACGATTTTGTATTTCTAGATGAATTTCAGGATACTACATATGCCCAGTATAATTTATTAAAACTTGTTTTTTAGGTTCGTCTTGTAAATTAACAGCAGTTGGAGATAATAAGCAAGCCATTATGAGATGGGCAGGTGCAAATCCTGATATTTTTCCAGACTATATTCTAGACTTTTAATTCAAATGAATATCAATTGTTGATGAATCACCGCTCTGTACCTAAACTTGTAGAATTTCAAAAGAGGTTCATCAGATATTAAATAGTAATCAGCAGTTCTATTCAGACAAATAATTATCCAGAATTTCAAGAGGGTGAAATAACATTATTTGAATTTGAAAAATGAAAAGTTTAGAAGCTGAGTTAATTGCAAATGATATAGAATCAAAAATTCAAGGAGGTATACGACCATCAGAAATTTGTATCCTATCAAAACAGAAGGTTGATGATTATAGTTCAAAATTGATAACTACATTAAGCAGTAAAGGATTAAAGCAAGAATTGAAAATGAATATCAAGAGCTTTTTAAAAGACCCTACTTAGTAACCTATTATTAGATTTAATATCATGCAGTCAAGGAAAAACGAGATCCTTTAATTTGGGAAAATATTAGTAATTTTTATGGAAATATCAATGGAATAGATGAGTTTTACTGATGAATTAATTTTAGCAAAATCCTATAAGGAGATTGACAATACAGTTAGTGATATTACTTACCTAATTTCAAATTTTATTCCCAATGAAGAAAGTATGCTAAAAATTAATTGATTGTATTATTGAAAAAAATAGATGAAAAAGAATTATTTCCAACTTTTCAACATACAATGGAAAAAAAGTGACCTAGATATCATTGTCAAGAACTTTTCAAAGTTATTATACAAAGAATATTCTCAAACACAAGGTGAATGGCTAGATATAGTCTCTAGTTTCAAGGGTGAAAACTCAATTCCAATTATGACTATCCATAAGAGTAAAGGATTAGAATATGAGGTGGTCTATTTTTCTAGGCTTGGAGGATTCTGCATTCTGGAATTTTAATCATCAACCTGAAGAAGATAAGAGTGCCTTCTTTTGTCGCACTTTCAAGAGCAAAAAGTTACCCTAATCTTTACATACTGAAAATTGAGAAATAATAGGTCGCAAAAACAATAGAAATATTAATGAAATCTATTCATTACTGATTCAATCTAGTTTTAGTTGATGTTGTTAATTAATAATGATTAAGGCATAGGAATTAGTTTTTTAAATAAACTAATTCCTATGCTCTTACTATGTTTGAATAGTTGAAAATGTGATAGTAGATTATCAAGATATACTTTTTTTGAAAACTTTTTAATAACTTAATTAAGTTTAGTTCAGTTAAGTTTTTTCATTTTCTTGACTATTATAGTCAGGATTTTTGTTTCGCCTTTTTTAAAGTACAAATTCAAATCTTTTTTGAAACGACTAGTTGCTTTCATTATCTCTTCTATTGAAAAATTACTTTTTATTAAGTTGTGAGTCTTTTTCCAATTCTATTTTATCATCATAAATTACTATATTATTTTTAAATCTATCTAAAGGATATTTTTTTCGAGACCAGGTATTGAAGAAAAATACTTTCAGCAATTGGTACTTTAAAAGTATTTTTTGTATAAACAGTGATAATAAATAGTCTCCTGATAATCTATTTTAAAACTTTCTACTTCAGGGAAGGGACTAGACAATTACCTTGATCTAAATACATAGCATACATTCGTCAATTGTAAGATGACGATATCAAGTTGTACTAATTGCCAATCAATATTAGTCTGGTATTGATTTAAACTATAAGGCATAGTTTTGACACGATTTGCATCATCGTCGAGTAAGTTTAATATAAAAAAATCAGGGATTAGGATTATAAATAAAATCTTCCGTCTTCATTTTTCAATGAAGAACCACTTTTATAGTCTTTTAAAACATGAAAATACTGCTCTTTGATATTTAAGTCGGTATGATTAAACTTTTGAAACAACTTATTTATTAACTCAAAAGGAGCAGAGAGAATCTTTTAGGAGTATTTATAGAGCCATTTCTAGCATATATTAATCCTTTTGGTAATACAGTATCTTTCTTAGGATTATAATCTTTTGTTAAAAATACAGGAACTTTATCTGTATCATGAATAATTAAGATGTCAATTTCTTTGTTGTCTATAGTTTCAGTTTGTATGCTAATTTTAATTTTGATTATTTGTTGATATAAAGAGTTTATGTAGTAAATCTGTTAGATCTTCTTCATTTCTTCTATTATCATCATTGTTTACACCGATTATATCTAAAGTGATATTATCAATTCCAAAGATGATATAACAATCTTCGTGATGTGATGTATTGACAAAAATTTAAGATATCACGCACCAATTCAGTTTTTGAATGATGCCATTTTTGTTTAAAAATCATGAAACTCATCTTCGGGAGTATTCAATAGTAAATGTATTTGATCTAGACTCAGCATTTTTATTTCTCCAAATATTAGTTTACAGAAATTTTATCATAGAATCAGAGAAAGTCAATCATAACTATATTAGCTGTGATACCTTTTTCCAAATCTTCCCTGTTATCCTAATATCATTCATAGAAAATCAATTTTTGATTTTCTATGGGGGATTTAGGGGGCGAAGTCACCAAGTTATCTTATCGTTGGCTGTCAAAACTAGAAGGTTTTGATAGGGCTGGCGATATGATTTTTTGGGATATTGTGGACACAATATATGAGCTCGCAAAAGACCGAACAAGAAGCAAGTGAGGTCTTTAGGAAGCGTACTGACAATGTGAGGTAGACTTACACTGTCAGACAAGTAGAATGTTGAAGGGATATCAGAATGGGACAAGAAATTAAGTCAATCCGAAAGCAATTTAGAATTACGAGACAAGAAGAAAAACAGATAAAAAGAAATGATGAGAGAACAAAATGTGGATAGTTTCTCAGAATTTCTTCGTCAAAAATTTATTGAAAAGAATTATCAGGATAGAATTTTTTTGAAAGTTGGTTCTCCCTTTGGCAGTCTCAAAAAGTTTGAACAGATAAGTCGAGATGTGTATGAAGTTCTGGTTGTCGCAAGAGAAAATCATCAAGTGACTCAAGAGTACGTCTCAATCTTATTGACTTGCGTTCAAGAATTAATTGCAGAAGTGAATCAAGTGCAGCCACTCAGTCGTGAGTTCCGTGAAAAATATATGGGTTAGGAGGATGTAATGGTTTATCGCTATCGTACCAATCTCAAAAAAGTATTTCTAACTGATCCAGAATTACACCAATTGAATGAACGGATTGCTAAGAGCAATTGTCAAAATTTCTCAGTCTATGCCAGAAAAGTTTTTGCTTAATCCCAATATGTCATTTGTCACGATTAACACTGATACTTTTGACCAGTTAGTTTTTGAATTGAGACGGATTGGAAATAATATCAATCAAATTGCGCGTGCGATTAATCAAAGCCATTTGATTTCTCAGAACCAATTACAAGAATTGAGTAAAGGAGTCGGAGAGTTAATTAAGGAAGTGGATAGAGAATTTCAAGTGGAAGTGAAAAAATTGAAGGAGTTTTATGGTAGTCACTAAACACTTTGCGACACATGGTAAAAAATATCGTAGGTGTTTGATTAAGTATATCCTCAATCCAGATAAAACAGATGATTTGAAATTGGTATCTGATTTTGGCATGAGTAATTTCTTAGACTTTCCTAGCCATGCAGAAATGGTAGAAATGTACAATGTTAACTTTACTAATAACGACAAGTTGTACGAGTCCAGAAATGACCGACAAGAAAAACACCAACAAACTATTCATGCCCATTATCTCATCCAATCATTTTCTCCTGAAGATAATCTGACACCTGAAGAAATTAACCGCATTGGTTATGAGACCATGATGGAATTGACAGGAGGTCGTTTTAAGTTTATCGTAGCAACTCACACAGACAAAGATCATGTTCATAATCACATCCTAATCAACGCTATTGACCGCAATTCAGATAAAAAGTTGATATGGAACTATGCCTTGGAACGAAATCTCCGTATGATTTCAGACCGTATTTCTAAAATGGCTGGTGCAAAAATTATTGAGAAACGTTATTCCTATCGAGATTATAAAAAATATAAGGAATCTAGTCATAAATTTGAATTGAAACAACGTCTTTATTTTTTTGCTTCAGCAATCTAAATCGTTTGATGATTTTTAGAGAAAGCAAAGCAGTTGCATGTTCAGATTGATTTTAGTCAAAAAGCATAGCCGTTTTTTTGATGACAGATAGAACGATGGTAAAACCAATTCGAGGGTCGCCAACTTAGTAAACGAGATTTATATGATGAAGACTTTTTTAAAAACATATTTTTGCCAAACAAGAGATTGAAAGTCGTTTAAAATTTTTACTAAAGTCTGTTTATTCATTAGAAGAATTGCATGTAAAAGCTAAAGAGTTGAATCTAACCATCGAGTTAAAACAGAAAAATGTGATGTTTACCCTAGAAGAAGATGGCAAAAAGATAAGCCTGAGTCATAAAAAAATTAGCGATAAGAAATTGTACGATGTTCAATTTTTAATCGTTATTTTTGAAAGATAAGAAGTTAGAGATATTCAAGCATTAGAAAATCTTCAGGAAGATTTTTCAGACTTTTCGAGAGGAGCAGCATAAGGAGAAAGTCTCCGCTGAAGAAATCGAGGAAGCCTTCAAGAAATACAAGGAAAAACGAGATGCTATCCATGAGTTTGAGATTGAACTTACGGATAATCAGATAGAGAAGTTGGTTGATGATGGTGTCTATATCCAGGTTTCGTTTGGTATCAAACAGAGTGGACTCATCTTTATTCCTAACTACCAGCTAGATATTTTTGAGGAAGACAATCATAAAAAAATATAAAGTCTACATTCGAGAAACGTCTTCTTACTTTGTCTATAATAAAGAAAACATGGATAATAATTGTTTCATCAAGGGTAGGACCTTAATCAGACAATTGAGCAACGATAGCCAAAAACTCCCCTATAGACGACTAACTTTAAAAAGTCTTCAAGAGAAGATTTCTGAAATTAATCTTATGATTGAACTATCTAACTACGAACAAACAATACCAAGAAATCAAAGATGAGCTAGTATTAGAAATTGCAGAGATTGATATGCAGCTAGAAGAAACCCTAAGAAAAAAATCGCCACCTTAAACAAGATGGCGGAAGTCCTTATCAATTTGAAGAGTGAAGATCATGAGACTAGAAAATTAGCTAAGTATGATTTTGCCCAAAATGAACATGACGGAATCAATAATGTTAGATCGACTCAATACAGATATTTTTAAAATTACAACAGGAACTTGGTAATGAAATTAATAAATATGAGGAGATAGCTAGAAGATTGGATTTGTTTGTGAAAATTATTAATACCAATAAATTTACAGTTCTAAAATTTCACGAGAATGCCTTTACTAGAATAATATTATTTACGACTAATTCGTTAAAAGATAGAGAATAATTTCATTTATTTTTGTTTACTAGTTTTATTAAAAATGGTCAGTATAGTGTAATTTTAACTTATCTTCTCCTAAAAATATCGAAGACTTGTATGGCTTGTTTCATTTTTCAATTCCACTGGTTGATTGGCAACGTTTAAATTCAAAGTAACCAGTTGCATAGAGAAAAACTGTTTGTTCATAAAAGTTTAGTTCATTATCCAACAATGTCTTTATCTTACTAATTAAATAGGAGCAATTAGAAAATTTTTCCTCATCTATACTAAGAATTAAACAATTTATAACAAGTTGAGTGACCATTCGTTTATTGGTTTTTATTCAGAGAAGAGTAGATATAATTCTTTAACAATTCCTTTGTCAATAAGAAGTAGGAATTGTAGTTAATTGTTCGTGCACAGTTACCAAATATAATAACTCATAGTAACCCCATTTTTCGACTTTAAAAAGATAGTCTGTCAGTTGAAGTAGTTCTTCATCTGATGGAATGATCCTCGAATCCATTGTGTGCAGAATGGATTTTTACCATAGTTTTCTCTAAAGGATCTAGAGTGTAATTTGTAGTGTCAGATAGTAGGCACGCTATATTATCAATACTTTGTGATGAGTATTGTTTACGAATATATTGAACTAGGTTAGCAAATGATTCACTATTAGTGTAGTCATCATCGTGTAAAATAAGAAACTCATCTAGGGTAACGTGCAACTTGTCTAAAAATATTGATAAGCCTAATACAAGATATTTCTGATTCTCCACGTTCAAATCTAGAGATTTGAGATTTAGATAAATTACTATCAGCAATTGAAGATAAACTTATTTTTCTTTCCTTTTCGAATTTTTTTCTGAGTGTTATACCAAGTTTTGATTTCATAATTTTCCCGTTTTCCCAACAAAAAGTAATTGATTCTTATTTATTGTACAATAAATAAAAATGAAAGGAAGTCTAAATATGAAGAAAAATTTTAAAAAAATTCCCTAATTTTATTGTTGGTTATGGATATTATTATTGTTGGTGGATAAAAATGTTTAGGTAGTACACCCTAAGTCTTTAGATATCATCTAAAGACCTAGTACTGGTTGGAGGACACGATGTATTGGTTAAATTATTTTTCCGGAGTATAGTTTAGAAACGTTTGAAGTAGAATAGATATTAAGGACCCTATCTTTCTCTTATTCCAAAGACTCAGCTCCTGTAATAGAAAAATTTAAATTTGACTATTGAGTCAGGACAGAGAATTGCACTAGTCGGTCAACCGGGGTCAGGAAAAAGTACGTTATAAAAAAATACCATCAGAATTATATAAGATTGATACAGGAAAAGTTTTTATTTGATGGTGTAAATATTAATCAAATAGATAAAAAAATATTAAGTCAAAAATTTAGGAGTAGTTCCACAGGATTCATTTTTATTGAACAGAAGTATTCTTGATAATATAACTTTAAAGCACGAAGTTACTTCACAAAAGATAGAGGAAGTTTTGTAAAAGCAGTTCAAATCTATGATGAAATCATAGCTATGCTGATGAAATTTAATACTATCATCTCAGAGATGGGTTCAAATATTTTAGGTGGTCAAAGACAATGGATAGCACTGGCACGTGCATTAATAAATAATCTTAGTATTGTAATTTTAGATGAAGCAACTAGTACATTAGACACTATTAATGAGGAAAGAATAACAAAGTATATAAAAAAAGTCAGGGCTGTACTCAAATAATTGTAGCTCATAGATTGTCAACGATTAAGAATGCGAATATTATTTTTGTAATGAAAGGTGGTAAGATTGTTGAGTCAGGAAATCATAAGTACTTAATGGCTCTTGGTGGAGAGTACTACAGCTTATATACAAAAAGGAAATGAGGGTGTACAGAAAATGAAGAAAGAAAATGAATATGTAATTTCAACAGCAGCCTTACTAGGGGTGATGATTGGAATAGTGTTTGCTATTTTTTTAGATTTTCCAGTTGAATATGGTATTTCTTTAGGTTTGTTGAATGGAATAGTATTGGGTTCACTGATTTCTTACAAAAACAATAAAAATTAAGCATAATTTTTTGCTGTAAAACTAAGGAGTAGAGATGGCTATAGTTGAAATTATAAATCTAACAAAAAAAGCTTTTAAAGATATTGAAGTTATTCATAACACTTAAATAATAGAGCGACTACATTAGTAGCTTAAAAAAACATGATTAAACCGCTATTCTTAGGAGTAGCGGTTTTCTTTTTTATCTTCCATGGGGCACAAAAGGGAAAGGAATCTTTAAAAGTGAGGAGAGTTAGATTGAAAGAATCATATTGGTAAATCGAAATGATGGATATTTGTATCATGTCATAAATCGTAATCAAACGATAATATTGATTTTTCTTACAAATTAAGAGTATAATTTATAAAAATGAGTGTTCACTCAATTTTTTTGTGAAATTAAGGAGTAAAGAAAATGGTTGTTGAAGCAATAGAGTATAGTCGTTTCGGTAACGAAGAGGTCTTGGGTTTGCTGAAGATCGACTCTACAGCCTTGGATGTAAATCAGGTGAGAGTAGAAGTTCATGCTGTTGGTTTAAATCCTATTGATTATAAAACTTTTGAGGGCAGAAACCCCTTCGATTTCTATCTTTTTATAACGAAATTAAGGAAACCAAGTCGTTGGTTTGAATCCAAATCATCTCTATTTCCAAGGGGTGTGGGGAGAGATTTTTCTGGAGTTATTACAGAAGTTGGAAATGAAGTAACTAGGTTCTCAGTAGGGAGATAAGGTGTTTGGAACAATGATTAGCGATCCTGGTTTGGGAACTAAGAGGGAGCTTTAGCAACAGAAATTTGTGTCAATGAATCAGAAATTGTATTGAAACCAGAGATGATCGACATGACTCACGCAGCTACTATGGGAGTAGCTGCTCTAACTGTAGGGTGGGGCTTTTTAGAAGAATCGGTTTAAATTCAAGAGATACTGTTGTTATTTCAGCTGCAGCAGGAGGTATTGGAAGTATTGCAGTACAGTATGCAGTTGCTAAGGGGCGAAAGTAATCGGAATCGCAAGTAAGAAAAAAATGCAGAGTATCTGAAGTCTTTAGGGTGCCATACCAGTAGCTTACGAAGAGAATATCAAGAAGGCTCTTCTATCAGCTAGTCCAACGCCTATTACAAAATTTTTGGATTGTTATGGATCTGATTATGTTAGATTGGCTTTCAGTTTAGGTTTGAAGGGGACAGCTATTGGGACATTAGTACCTTCGCCCTATGTTATGATAAAAGGTGCTCAGTTTACTGGTCCGAGACATTCCACATATGATGATTTTAGCACTTTAGCTGAAATGGTCTCAGACGGGAAGGTTCAGCTGAAAATTAATCAAGTGTATGACTTTTTCTCTAAAGTCAGTTAGAGAAGCATATTGTAGTCTGAAATCGGGACACACTCGAGGGAAGAAAGTTGTAAAAGTAAGAAAGTAGCAGGGAGGTGCTAGTGATGGAAAGTTTAGAACAAAAGTATGCCCAGACATTAGAAAATAGCAATTTAAGTTTAAAACAACGTCAAGTGCTGTTATCAAGTCTAAAGTTATTTTCAGAAATTGGTTTTGAAAACACAACAGCAAGTCTTATTGCCAAAGGAAGCTGGAGTTTCAGAAGGGACGGTTTTTACTTATTTTAAGACCAAGGAAGGCATCTTAGAAGCAATTTTATCGACATTTTCTTGAGCAAGTTATTCCAGATGTGATTGCTGATTTTTCTAAGAAGAAATTTACAGCAAACCAAGAGACTTTTTCAGTATTTTTGAGAAGTATCGTTCGTGATAGACTAGTTTTTATTCACGAGAATCAAATGCAGGTTAAAATTCTCTTGAGTCGTTCTTTTATTGATAATACTATTTCTAACCAGTTAGGAAATGTTATTGTTCATTCTATTATTAGCCAATTAGTCCAGCTCTTAATCAATTTAAAGAAAAGGGACTCATCAGAAATTGGTCGAACGAAAGAATCGTTCGATATATTTTAACCTTGACTCTTTCTTATGTTCTTCCAATGATGTTGAATGATAATGAGGACCTAGATATAGATGAGGCAGTAAATGAAATAGCTGAATGCCTGTCTTTTGCATTAGTAGAAGTAAAATAAATCTTGATTTTAAAGCTACTATTTTAAATAGTGAGCTTTTTTGAAGCCAAACTAAAAATCCCCAATCGTAGTGATTGAGGATTGACCAAATAAATCTTAAACAATACCTTGGGCAATCATAGCATTTGCTACATTTTCAAAGGCAGCAATATTAGCTCCTGCAAGGTAGTCTTTATCAAGACCGTATGTTTCTGAAGTTGTTTTAGCTGTGTTGAAGATGTTTGTCATGATGTCTTTGAGACGTCCATCAACTTCTTCACGAGTCCATGAGAGGCGAAGACTATTTTGGCTCATTTCAAGAGCTGAAACGGCTACACCACCAGCGTTGGCAGCTTTTGCAGGTCCGTAGAAGATACCATTTTCTTTGTAGACTTTGATGGCATCAAGGTCGCTTGGCATGTTGGCACCTTCAGATACACAGATAACGCCTTGAGCAACCAAACGTTTAGCTGCTTCACCGTTGATTTCGTTTTGAGTCGCACATGGAAGAGCGATGTCATAGTTTCCAGCATAAGTCCATACAGAACCTTCGTGGTAGGTTGCAGTTGCTTTCTCAGCTGCATACTCAGTCAAACGAGCGCGACGTTTTTTTCTTTAACATCAACCAAAAGATCGAAAGTCGATACCATTTTTCATCGATGACATAACCATTTGAGTCAGATACAGAGATAACAGTTGCACCAAGTTCAGTTGCTTTTTTTGAAGAGCGTATTGAGCAACGTTACCAGAACCTGAAATGACGACTTTCTTACCAGCAAAGCTGTTACCGTTAGCTTTTAAGCATTTCTTCAGTGTAATAAACCAAACCGTAACCAGTTGCTTCTGGACGAATCAAGCTACCACCAAATCCAAGAGGTTTACCAGTCAAGACACCAGCATCAAATTGGTTAAGGCGTTTGTATTGACCGTAAAGGTAACCAATCTCACGTCCACCAACACCGATATCACCAGCAGGTACGTCAAGTGATGGGCCGATGTATTTTTGCAATTCAGTCATGAAGCTTTGGCAGAAGCGCATCACTTCAGCATCTGTTTTACCTTTAGGATCGAAGTCTGATCCACCTTTACCTCCACCGATAGGAAGTCCAGTCAAGACGTTTTTAAAGATTTGTTCAAATCCGAGGAATTTCAAAATCCCTTGGTTTACAGTTGGGTGGAAACGAAGTCCGCCTTTGTATGGCCCAACAGCTGAGTTGAATTGAACACGGTAACCACGGTTTACTTGAACTTTTCCATCACGGTCAACCCAAGGAACACGGAAAGAAATCACGCGTTCTGGCTCAGTAATACGTGCCAAGATATTTTCTTCGATATACTCAGGGTGTTTTTCAAATACAGGTTCTAAAGTGTTGAAAAATTCTTCAACAGCTTGGAGGAATTCAGCCTCGTGCCCGTTACGAGCTTTCACAGTTTCAAACACGCTTTTGGATATATTCTTTAGCAGATGTCATATCGTTCTCCTTAAATTCTAATTTAATTATGTGTGTCATTATAGCAGAATTTTTAACTGTAAAGAGAAAAAAACAAAAAAATTTTCTAAAAAAATTCTTTCAATTTAGTTTTTTTGGGATTTTTTTGAAAGTATATAAAAAAACGAACGTTTTTTTCTTATAAATGCCTTTCTTAAAGAGAAAAATCTGAAAATATGGTATAATATTAGCAATAAAAGGAATCTGGAGGATCAGAATCATGGTATCAACGAAAACACAAATTGCTGGTTTTGAGTTTGACAATTGCTTGATGAATGCAGCAGGTGTGACTTGTATGACAATAGCAGAGTTAGAGGGCGTTAAAAACTCAGTGGCAGGAACTTTTGTGACTAAGACAGCAACCTTGGACTTCCGTCAGGGGAATCCTGAGCCACGCTATCAAGATGTTCCACTTGGTTCTATCAACTCTATGGGCTTGCCAAATAATGGCTTAGACTATTATTTGGACTATCTTTTGGATTTGCAGGAAAAAGAGCCAAACCGAACTTTCTTCTTATCTCTAGTCGGCATGTCTCCAGAGGAAACCCATACTATCCTGAAAAAAGTCCAAGAGAGTGATTTTCGTGGTCTGACTGAGCTAAACCTCTCCTGTCCAAATGTTCCAGGTAAAACCTCAGATTGCCTATGATTTTGAGACAACAGACCGGATTTTGGCAGAAGTATTTGCCTACTTTACCAAAACCTCTTGGAATTAAATTGCCACCATATTTTGACATTGTTCACTTTGACCAAGCGGCAGCTATTTTCAACAAGTATCCCGCTCAAGTTTGTCAACTGCGTTAACTCTATCGGAAACGGCCTCTATATAGAAGATGAGTCTGTCGTTATTCGTCCTAAAAATGGTTTTCGGTGGGCATTGGTGGGAGAGTACATCAAACCGACTGCTCTAGCCAATGTTCATGCTTTTCTACCAACGCTTTAAATCCTCAAATCCAAATCATCGGAACAGGTGGCGTTTTGACTGGTCGTGATGCCTTTGAACATATCCTCTGTGGAGCGAGTATGGTGCAGGTGGGAACCACCCTTCACAAAGAAGGCGTCGGTGCTTTTGAACGTATTACCAATGAACTAAAAGCAATCATGGCGGAAAAAGGGTACGAGAGCCTAGAAGATTTCCGTGGGAAAATTGCGCTATATTGACTAAATTCAATCGAAAAATCAGAAGAAAGGAGAGAAGATGCTAGCTATTGAAGAAAGTCAGAAGTTGACTTTTATCAAATTTACCGAGTCTGAGCCTATTTACAGGGACAGACCAAGGTCAGTTTGAAGTTATGAAGAGTCAAGTATTGAAACAGATTGGCTATGATTCTGCTGACCTCAACTTTGCCTACTTTGATATGAAAGAAGTAGTTTACAAGGATGTGGAACTGGAGTTGGTCAGCCTTCCTTTCTTTGCGGATGAGAAAATCGTGATATTGGATCATTTTGTCGATATCACGACTGCTAAAAAACGCGTTTTTTGACAGATGATGAGCTCAAGTCGTTTGAGGAATACCTTGATAATCCCTTCGCCAACAACCAAGTTGTTGATTTTTGCTGAAGGAAAACTGGATAGCAAAAGACGGCTGGTAAAATTACTTAAGCGTGATGCCAAGGTTTTTGATGCAGTAGAAGCCAAAGAACAAGAACTGCGCCAGTATTTCCAAAAGTGGAGCCAGAAACAAGGTCTGCAGTTTGCTAATCATTCTTTTGAAAATCTTCTCGTAAAGTCGGGTTTTCAATTTAGTGAAATCCAGAAAAATCTCCTCTTTTTACAGTCCTATAAGGCAGATTCTGTTATCGAGGAAGAGGATATTGTCAACGCTATTCCCAAGACCTTGCAGGACAATATTTTTGATTTAACTCAGTTTATTCTGACTAAAAAGATGGACCAGGCGCGTGATTTGGTTAGAGACTTGACCTTGCAAGGGGAAGATGAAATTAAGCTCATAGCTGTCATGCTAGGACAATTTCGGACTTTTACTCAGGTGAAAATTTTGTCGGAGTCTGGGCAAACAGAATCTCAGATTGCAAGTAGTCTTGGAAGTTTTCTCGGACGAAATCCTAATCCCTATCAAATCAAGTTTGCGCTGAGAGATTCACGAGGACTTTCCTTGAGCTTTTTGAAGCAAGCTATTTCTTATTTGATTGAGACAGACTATCAGATTAAAACAGGTCTTTATGAAAAGAGTTTCCTTTTTGAAAAGGCACTCTTACAGATTGCTAGTCAGGTAAATTGAAATTATTTTTGAAACTACAACCCGCGTCAACATTATCTTGTCATGGGTTTCTTGCTGATTTGCTTGTTTTATACTCAATGAAAATCAAAGAGCAAACTAGGAAACTAGCCGCAGGTTGCTCAAAACACTGTTTTGAGGTTGTAGATAAGACTGACGAAGTCAGCTCAAAACATGTTTTCGAGGTTGCTGATGAAACTGACGAAGTCAGCTCAAAACACTGTTTTGAGGTTGTGGATAGAACTGACGAAGTCAGTAACCATATCTACGGCAAGGTGACGTTGACGCAGTTTGAAGAGATTTTCGAAGAGTATGATTAGAAAGTATTTCAGTGATTTCTTCATCTATAAGCAAAAAACTTGAAAAAAGTGAATGTTTGCGTTATCATTTTCATATAGAAAGAAAAAGAGGTATTACAGATGGCTATTATCTTACCAGATCTTCCATATGCATACGACGCTTTGGAACCATACATCGATGCGGAAACAATGCACTTGCACCATGACAAACACCATCAAACTTATGTCAACAATGCTAATGCAGCTCTTGAAAAACACCCTGAAATCGGTGAAGATCTTGAAGCCTTGCTTGCTGATGTAGAATCTATCCCAGCTGATATCCGTCAAGCACTTATCAACAATGGTGGTGGACACTTGAACCACGCTCTTTTCTGGGAATTGATGACTCCTGAAAAAACAGCTCCATCAGCAGAACTTGCAGCAGCAATCGATGCAACATTTGGTTCATTTGAAGAATTCCAAGCAGCCTTCACTGCAGCAGCAACAACTCGTTTCGGTTCTGGATGGGCATGGTTGGTTGTCAACAAAGAAGGGAAACTTGAAGTGACTTCAACAGCAAACCAAGACACACCAATCTCAGAAGGTAAAAAACCAATCTTGGGCTTGGACGTTTGGGAACATGCTTACTACGTGAAATACCGCAACGTGCGTCCTGACTACATCAAAGCTTTCTTCTCAGTGATCAACTGGAACAAAGTAGATGAATTGTACGCAGCTGCTAAATAATGATAGTTGGAGGGAAGAATTGTTCTTCTCTTTTTAAGGTTATATTATTTTGGTCTGACAAAATCGTCAGACTTTTTTCATTTTTATGAGAAACGTGCTAACTGCTAGAAATTATGGTAGAATAAAGTATTAAGTAATCGTGGAAAAAGGATATCTATGCGAAAAGAAATTGCACCTGAATTATACAACTATAACAAGTTTCCTGGTCCTGAGTTCCATTTACACGGGGACAAGGTTGAAACGGAAGGGATAGCTTTTTCCTTGGTGGAAAATATCAAGGATGCCTTTGATGTGACGGCTTTTAATCAGCGTTTTTCAGAAGTCTTAACCAAGTTTGATTATATCGTGGGAGACTGGAGCAACGAACAGCTTCGCCTACGAGGTTTTTACAAGGATGACCGAACAGAAGAAAAACTTGAAAAAATCAGTCGTTTACAAGACTACCTTTTAGAGTATTGTAGTTATGGTTGTGCCTATTTTGTCTTAGAAAATGAAGCCCCTAAGCGAGCATCATTTGACAAGAAAATGCGTAAGAAGGAAGAAGAAACACCTTCTAGAAAAGGAAAGAAACCGACTCAAACCAAAACGAAAACCGAATGCAGATAAGAAAAATAGACGTCGTCAGAAAGACCAGCATTCTCAGAAAGAGGACAAGGGACAACGTCATTTTGTCATTCGTCAGAAGTGAGTAGAGAATAAGGAGAAGAAATGAAACCGTCAATTTATAGTTTAACACGTCAAACCATGCAGGAATGGGTTTTGGAGCAGGGAGAAAAGAAATTCCGTGCAGATCAAATCTGGGAATGGCTCTACCGTAAACGTGTCCAGTCATTTGAAGAAATGACCAACCTTTCAAAAGATTTGATTGCTAAGCTCAATGACCAATTTGTGGTCAATCCCTTGAAACAACGTATTGTGCAAGAGTCTGCTGATGGTACGGTCTAAATATCTTTTTGAATTGCCTGATGGTATGTTGATTGAGACAGTACTCATGCGTCAACACTATGGTTTGTCAGTCTGTGTGACCACTCAGGTCGGCTGTAATATCGGTTGTACCTTCTGTGCCTCTGGTTTGATTAAGAAACAACGTGACCTCAATAATGGGGAAATTGTAGCGCAAATCATGCTGGTTCAGAAATACTTTGATGAGCGTGGTCAGGACGAACGCGTCAGCCATATCGTTGTCATGGGAATCGGTGAGCCTTTTGATAACTACAACAATGTCTTGAATTTCGTTCGTACTATCAATGATGATAAAGGAATGGCCATCGGTGCTCGTCACATCACGGTTTCAACCTCAGGTTTGGCCCATAAAATTCGTGATTTTGCTAATGAAGGAGTTCAGGTCAATCTTGCCGTTTCCCTTCACGCACCTGAACAATGAATTGCGCTCAAGCATCATGAAGATTAACCGTGCCTTTCCGATTGAAAAACTCTTTGCTGCTATTGAGTACTACATTGAGACAACTAATCGTCGTGTGACCTTTGAGTATATCATGCTCAATGAAGTCAATGATGGTGTAGAACAAGCCTTGGAATTGGCTGAATTGCTCAAGAACATCAAGAAATTGTCTTATGTAAACTTGATTCCTTATAACCCAGTTAGTGAGCATGACCAATATAGCCGTAGTCCTAAAGAGCGCGTCCTGGCCTTTCTATGATACGCTTAAGAAAAAAGGGGTTAACTGTGTTGTTCGTCAAGAGCATGGTACTGATATTGATGCAGCTTGTGGACAATTGCGTTCTAATACAATGAAACGTGACCGCCAGAAAGCAGTCGCAGCAGTCAATCCTTAATGATGAAGAAGACTTATAATCATGTTTTGGTCTGGGGAGTCATTTTCTATAGCATTTGTATCGTCTATTTTTGCTTTACTCCTCAAGAACAATCTCCCGTGGGAGTGGAAACTCCAGGTATTCAGCATCTTGGACGCCTGGTTTTTCTTTTGACTCCTTTCAATTCTCTCTGGAAACTGGGTGAAGTGAGTGACATAGGACAATTATGTTGGATTTTTCTACAAAATATCCTCAATGTCTTCTTGCTTTTTCCTCTGATTTTCCAACTCCTTTATCTCCTTCCAAACTTGCGTAAGACAAGAAAAGTGATTTTTTTCAGTTTTCTAGTGAGTCTTGGAATCGAGTGTACGCAGTTAGTCTTGGACTTTTTCTTTGATTTTAATCGCGTCTTTGAGATTGATGATTTGTGGACCAATACCTTGGGTGGCTATCTGGCTTGGCTCCTCTATAAACGATTACATAATACTCAATGAAAATCAAAGAGCAAACTAGGAAGCTAGCCGCAGGCTGTACTTGAGTACGGCAAGGTGAAGCTGACGTGGTTTGAATTTGATTTTCGAAGAGTATAAAAACAAGATAAGGAATTAAAATGAGTATTTTAGAAGTTAAAAATCTGAGTCACGGTTTTGGTGACCGTGCAATTTTTGAAGATGTGTCCTTCCGTCTCCTCAAGGGAGAACATATCGGTCTGGTCGGTGCCAATGGTGAAGGAAAATCAACCTTTATGAGTATCGTGACTGGTAAAATGCTGCCAGATGAAGGGAAGGTTGAGTGGTCCAAATATGTGACTGCCGGTTACTTGGATCAGCACTCCGTCCTTGCTGAAGGGCAGTCGGTACGTGATGTGCTCCGTACGGCCTTTGATGAGCTATTCAAAGCTGAAGCCCGTATCAATGACCTCTATATGGAAATGGCTGAAGACGGTGCGGATGTTGATGCTCTCATGGAAGAAGTTGGCGAACTCCAAGACCGTTTGGAGAGTCGTGATTTCTATACCTTGGATGCTAAGATTGACGAAGTAGCGCGTGCCCTTGGTGTCATGGACTTTGGCATGGATACGGATGTAACCTCTTTGTCAGGTGGGACAAAGAACCAAGGTGCTTTTGGCAAAACTCCTCCTTGAAAAGCCCGATATCTTGCTTTTGGACGAGCCGACCAACTACTTGGATGCTGAGCATATTGATTGGCTCAAGCGCTATCTCCAAAACTATGAGAATGCCTTTGTCCTTATTTCGCACGATATTCCATTCCTGAACGACGTGATTAATATTGTCTACCATGTGGAGAATCAACAGCTGACGCGTTATTCTGGTGACTACTACCAGTTTCAAGAAGTCTATGCTATGAAGAAATCTCAGCTAGAGGCAGCCTACGAACGTCAGCAAAAAGAAATTGCGGACCTCAAGGACTTCGTGGCTCGAAACAAAGCGCGTGTTGCAACACGAAACATGGCCATGTCTCGTCAGAAGAAATTGGATAAGATGGATATTATCGAACTGCAAAGTGAGAAACCAAAGCCATCCTTTGATTTTAAACCAGCTCGTACACCAGGGCGCTTTATTTTCCAAGCCAAGGATTTGCAAATTGGTTATGACCGTCCACTTACAAATCCCTTAAATCTTACCTTTGAACGCAATCAAAAGGTTGCTATTATCGGGGCAAATGGTATCGGGAAAACAACTCTCTTGAAGAGTCTCTTGGGCATTATTCCACCAATTGCTGGGGAAGTGGAACGCGGTGACTACCTAGAACTTGGTTACTTTTGAGCAGGAAGTAGAAGGTGGCAATCGTCAAACACCACTAGAGGCTGTTTGGAATGCCTTTCCAGCTCTCAACCAAGCAGAAGTTCGTGCAGCCCTTGCCCGTTGTGGTTTGACAACCAAGCATATTGAAAGCCAAATTCAGGTCTTGTCAGGTGGGGAACAAGCCAAGGTTCGTTTCTGTCTCTTGATGAATCGTGAAAACAACGTTTTAGTGCTGGACGAGCCGACCAACCATTTGGATGTGGATGCCAAGGATGAACTCAAACGTGCTCTCAAAGAATACAAGGGATCTATTCTTATGGTCTGCCACGAACCAGACTTCTATGAAGGCTGGATGGACCAAATCTGGGATTTTAATAATCTAACTTAAAAATGAGGATAAAAGAAATACAGTACCGAATGTGGATACTGTATTTTTTTGGTTTTTATGATTTAAAATCGTAGTCTTTCACCACTTCGATGCTATCGATTGTGATAGCAGTAGTTGGCTTGTCTTTTTCATCTTTTTCGGCTTTAGCAATCTTATCCACAACATCCATACCGTCAATCACTTGACCAAAGACTGGGTGTTTGCCATCTAGACTAGGGTTTCCACCTTCTTTGTAGGCTTCGATGATTTTCTTTGGATACTTGCTTGTAGGGAGTTTAGCAGAGATATCTGTAGAATTTTGGTTGATGAAGAACTGGCTACCATTGGTGTTTGGTTGACCAGTATTAGCCATAGAAAGAGCACCACGGATGTTATAGAGATAAGGAGTAATCTCGTTTTTGAAACCAGTTCCCTTGTCTTTAGTTTTATCCTTGTCATGCCAGATAGACTGACCACCTGTACCGTCTCCCTTTGGATCTCCAGTTTGGACCATAAAGCCATCGATGACACGGTGGAAGGTAATACCGTTATAGTAGCCTTCTTTGGCATGAGTGAGGAAATTTTCAACCGCTAGAGGAGCGAGTTTAGGGAAGAGCTTAATTCGAATATCACCTTGGCTCGTGTGGAGAATCACCTCGGCTTCATCTTCAGCAACTTCTTTAGATAGTTGTGGGAAATTGGCGTTTTCGTTTGTTAAAGCATCGTTTAACTCCTGGCAGATTGGGCTGCTGCTTTGGAGCTTTCCTCAGCGGCCAAGCTAGAATCTACATAGTCATCACCACGCAAACTACGTTGGATGTTGCTACATCCAGCTAGGGCTACAGTGGATAGTAAAAGAAGGGTTGCTAGTTTTTTCATTCTGATCCTTTCAAAAATTCATTTCTACCATTGTACCCTAAAAGGAAGTGGATTTCAAATATTAGTGACAAGACAGTTTAAGAGGAAACCAACTAGAAAGTCGCTTGTTTTGGGGCATCAATACCATAAGTATACTCAAAGTATTTTGGGAACCAGATCTTAAGAAAGCTCGTAAAGCATCACAATTAGTAAACGTTAATTCGAAAGCATTACCATATTTTAAAAGAGCACATTTTCAAAGGATTTTTTCTTTTGGCTTCAATTCCTAATTAATCAATGAACTTAATACTAGGTCTCGAAAAGAATTATGCTTCCTCTTTCTGTCTGAGTTCAAAGAGGTCTTCTACTTTCAGATTAAAAACTTGAGCAATTTTAAGAGCCATTTCCAGCGAAGGATTGTAACGATTATTTTCCAAGTGCAGAATTGTCTCGCGTCGCATGCCGATGCGGTCGGCTAACTCCTGCTGGGTCATGCCTGTGGACTCACGAACAGATTTGAGATTAGTAATAATCTTGCTTTCTTTGGCCATGCTTATCCTCTACGTTCCAAGATAAAATAGACAACCGCAAAGATGCTAATCAAGGCAGCTATGCTAATAAATATTTGGCCCATGTAAAGAGTGAGAGCCCCCATATACCCAATGATAACTGCTAGAATCATCAGTGCGCCTAGTATAAAAACAAACATCAAGCTAGCTGCCTTTGCTAAATTAGCATAAAAGCGTTCGTCCGGAGTTTCCTTGACATTTTTCAAACAGAAAAAACCAAATAAAATCAATTCAATAACGAGGCCAATTCCCATAATCCATTCTTTAATACCAGAACTTTCGCTTGGGGTCGCAACCCAAATTCCCTACTGTATAAAAAATGCTTGCTGCAAAAATAAGTATCGTGTAAAGCTTAGCAGACAAGTCAAAAATAATCTTCCCCTTACCTTTCTGAATCTTATGAGGCCGTGGTTTCATATGTAGCCAGCTCCAAATAGCTATAATTTGACCTGACACTGAAATACCAGTAATAACTAACTTGGGTCCCCAACTAAGATTAGAACCAAATAAAACAATAAAATCAATAAAGAGAGCTACGGCAATCATTGCAATGAGGCCACGCATTTTTTGACTTTTTTTCATGATAGACTCCTTTTTGTGTTATAAATATATAACATTTAAATTTTATGTTATAAATATATCACACTTAAATTTAGAAAGCAAGAATTTTATGTGTTAATGTGGTAATTATTTGAAAAAATTTTTTAATAAAAGCCCTTGATAGTCAAATAACTAAAGAATTCTTTGAAGCAATGCATCGGATTTGGTTTGGATAGTTTCGTTAATAATATTTGATGATAAAGAATTTTTGAAAAATCTAGATACTGTATGAATCTCTACTTTTTTCTTAGACTGTTATAAAGTCTGTCAGAATAAGCTTTGTAGGTGTAGAAGTTAATTTTTACAGAACTAAATTATTTCCTTATTTAGAATCTATTACTTCATATTTTATAAATTAATTAGTAGATATCGTTCTTAAAATCCTTGATATTTCATTTGGGAACGGACTTAGGATTTAGGAACCAAGCATCCAAATTTTGTTCAGGCGATATGAAGGGTTTGAGTTGATGGTCTTTATAAAATGTTTCTAATACTCTTCGAAAATCAAATTCAAACTACGTCAGCTTTGCCTTGCCGTACTTAAGTACAGCCTGCGGCTAGCTTCCTAGTTTGCTCTTTGATTTTCATTGAGTATAAAATAGTATTCACGGATAGCTTCTTTCAAACATTTATTTCCTACTTCTAACAAATTTCTAAATGGTTTAAAAATTTTATAGTCTGTCAAGTTTTTTTCTTGACACCTGTTAGAAATCTGCTATAATAGAACATGTGCTAAATAGCTCAGCTATTTCACCGAAATAAAAAATAAGAAAAAGAGACTTTTAAAAAAATGGCAGTTAAAAATCCGTTTGACTCGTATGGGTTCTAAGAAAAAACCTTTCTACCGTATCAACGTAGCAGATTCACGTTCACCACGTGACGGACGTTTCATCGAAACAGTTGGAACTTACAACCCACTTGTTGCTGAAAACCAAGTAACTTTGAAAGAAGACCGCGTTCTTGCATGGTTGGCTGATGGAGCTCAACCTTCAGATACAGTTCGCAACATCCTTTCAAAAGAAGGCGTATTGAAAAAATTCCACGATTCTAAATTCTCAAAATAAGTTTAAAGTAGGTTGACAGATGGATACGATTGAAAATCTCATTATTGCGATTGTGAAACCCTTGATTTCACAACCAGATGCCTTAACTATCAAGATTGAAGATACACCAGAGTTTTTGGAATATCATTTGGATCTTGATCAAAGCGATGTGGGTCGTGTAATCGGTCGTAAGGGTCGCACTATTTCTGCGATAAGAACGATTGTCTACTCTGTCCCAACTGAAGACAAAAAAGTAAGAATCGTTATTGACGAAAAATAAGAAGGGCGGGACGAATGTCTCGCTTTTTTTGCAAGGAGCAGGATATGAAGGATTTAACGTTTAGACAATTACAAGACTACCTACCGGAACATTACTAGCAGTCTCGGACTGAGGAAGGTCTCTTTATGAAGTTAGTGGAGGAAGTCGGAGAAGTAGCTGAGGTTTTGAATGGTCGTTCTGGTAGAAAAGAGGGCGTTCAGGATTCTAACGAGGAACTAGCAAAAGAACTGGCTGATGTCATTCACTACACCGTCGCAATCGCAGCCATCAACGACATAGATCTAACCAAGACCATTTTTGAAAAAGACAAAACTGCAGCTATTAAGTACCAACATGAACGTGATTTGGAAGGATTTTTGAAGGGGAGGAGAGTTGATGTCCTCTTC
>BNJS01000513.1_pt1 | contig 85610 bp, 112 predicted proteins | sample 8540461 | NCBI WGS metagenome assembly BNJS01 (sample SAMD00202454, study PRJDB9452) | human saliva metagenome | isolation source: human saliva | place: Japan
ATGATTCAGGAGAAGATAAAACTTCAGCAGCGGATGTTCTTCAAGAGTTACTGTTTGGGGAGTGGAGTCAGGTAGAGAAGGAGATGTTGCGGTTGGGGAAAGAGAAGTTAAAAGTAATTACTTACATAGAGTAAGCAACAGAGGTGATATATGTATTTAAAAAAAGTTTATCAATAAAAATTATAGGAAGTATGGCGAAGAGGCTCAGGTAATTAACTTCGCTCATAGCAAATGGCCAGAAATGTCAGGTTATGAGGAAGAACCGGAGAAGATAAATATAACAGAAAAGTATATATCAAAAAAATTCGTCACTAATTGTAGGTAAAAATAATTCAGGCAAAAGTACAATTATTAAATTATTAAATACACTACAAAAATAGCAAGTCAGGTAGTCGTAGTGTTTTTAAATATACCGATTTTTAATTTAAAAAAATATTATCAGATTGGTATCACGAAAATATTGACAATAAATCTCAAGAAGAGATAGAAAGTACTGATAAATTTCATTTTCCTAAACTAGAGTTTCAGTTGATATTAGGAATCGATGATGGAAACGATTTGATTTCAAGTTTTGAAGATATATTAGTTGTAAGTGGTATAAAAAAACAGTAGAAACTCAAGAAAATCAAGAAAAATCAAGATATTGCGGAAGTAACTATCGATATTAAGTATGAAGTGGCGGATGAGAAATCTTTTAGAGAAGAGATTATTAAACTAAAAAAATAGTAATTCAGAAACAGATAATCAGCAAGATAAAAAAATATCGTATATAAAAAGAGATTCAATATCGACAATTTTTAGGTTTATTTAGCAGTAATTACTTTGTATTAAATTTTTTTATCCTATAGGAAGAGAGGATCCGGCTAAAGAATTTTCTTTATCTTCATTACTAAAAGTAGAAACTATAGAAGCAAATACGGTAAAAAGTGACAAGACACTTTCACAAGCTTATAATAAAAATAGTCTCAACTTATATAAAAAAATAATGATATTGTAGAGATTAATAGTTTAGTTGATGATATTAATTATCAAGTAAAAAGATATGGTTGACACCAATATAAAGGATATTCTTCAAAGTGCCATATCTAGTATTGAGTCAATTAAGAATTTAGAGATGAATTTACATCCAGATGTAACTTTTAGAGAAGATTTTTGCAAAATAGTATTATTTATGAGTACCAAGAGGGGAATAATAATATACCTGAAAGTCAGTTTGGTATGGGATACACAAATTTGATGGTTATTATTGCAAAGATTGTTGATTATATTGAGCTATACAACGAGAAGGATATTAATGGTTCAGTAAACATTCTCTGTATTGAAGAACCAGAGTCATTTATGCATCCTCAGATGCAAGAACTATTCATAAAGAATATTTCAAAAGCAATCGCTACCTTATTAGGAAAAAAACAGCAGCTAGATACATTTCAAATTATCATTACGACTCACTCAACACATATTTTGAACAGTAAGATTCAATCAGGAAATACACTTAATAATATTAGTTATCTAGGTCAAGCAGGAGCAAATAATATTATAAAAAAACATAAGTGATGACGCAATAGTATCTGGAAGAGATATTGACATAAAAGCTTATGAATATATCAAGAAATATTTAAGGCTAGAGGTATCAGATATTTTTCTTTGCTGATGCAGTCATTTTTAGTTGAGGGTGTTTCAGAAGAAACCTATTTAAGATATGAAATTGATAAGCATCCAATATTGAAAAAAATCATCATATTAAAGTTTATAGAATTGATGGAGCTTATGCTCACCAGTTTATTAGTTTATTAGATTTGTTAGAAATCAAAAACGGTTATTTTTACAGATTTGGATCTAAAAAGATCTGAAGATGAAAAAGAAAATTGAAATAAATAGTAAAAGTTTTTTTGAAGAACCTAGTGATTTTGATATTATTCCTTCAAATATTGATGATTTAGAAGGAAAATATGGAGAAATGGGAAGTTCTTTGACCACTAATGGTACTTTTACAGTATTTTTATAAAAACAGAATTAAATGATGAAAATGCTAAATTTGGTAAAATTAATAGAAAGATAATTGACATGCTAACTGATAAAGAAGAATTGATTGTTGAATATAAAAAAATATTTCCGTATATTCTCAAGGTAAAATCAACCGATACTATGCTACTAGCTTTTGAGGAAGCAATTATTTTTAACAAATGCTAAAAACAGTGAAGGTAGCCATAAAAAAATAAACAATCACTAATTAAACTTCTACAATTTGTTCATCCAAAGAAGAAATATTTTTGGAGATATTGATGAATCTTCAGAAATAGCAGATAAGTCTTATATGTATCAAGCACAATTATCTGATGGGAAATCAAAGTTTTCTACTGGAATTGTATATTTATCTGTAACTGATGATGAGTTTAACCTTAAACAACCTAAGTATATCGAATCAGGTTTGAAATTGCTTCGTGATTATTTTTGAGGAGTAACTAATGGCATTTACAATTAATCCAGAAAATAAACAATTAGAGATTGATATTCAGCAAAAAAATTAATGATTGTTTAGATAATTTTTGAAAGCTTTTTGTTTTGACGCTGGTGCTGGTGCAGGGAAAAACTTATGCACTACAAAAAAATCAATTGAACATATTTTTGAAGATGGAGGGAGAAAAATTTAAAGTTACGAAATCAAAAAAATTTTATGTATCACTTACACTAATGCCGCAAAAAGATGAGATTCTTAATCGAATTGGTAGAAATTCATCAGTAATGGTGTCTACGATTCATGAATTTTTTTATGGGGATATATTTCTATACAACAAGAATTATTGACTAGAGAACATAAGAATAAAAATTATAGACGAACTCCATTTAATTCAACAAAAGATAGATGATAGCCCTCTTTCTAGTAGTTTAGAACAAAGTGAATTCCAAAAAAATATCTGTGATGAAGGGTTCCTAAAAAATTTTTTTATAATACACCTAGTAGCCCAGCAAAAAGATTTCAAAGAGAAGATTATAAGTTATAGTAAATACTTTGAACAGTATTTAAGTAGTGTTGAAAAATTTAGTAGTTTAGTCAAGAATATTAACAAAAAGTGTAAATTTGAGATAACATTAAAGGAAATTGAAGAAAAATCACAAAAAGATTATTTATAACCCAGTTCAAAACCGAGATAAGCTTGAAAGTTATGTCATTAGCCATGATACGTTATTACGATATTGTAAAAATATCATTACTAGTCAGAATATATTAAAAAGATTATTTTCAGATAGGTATCCATATGTTTTTAGTAGACGAGTATCAAGATACAGATGGAAAAGTTATTGATATAATGGATAGCATCAGGGAATATTCAAATACTAAGAAAAAAATTTATAGTAGGTTTTTTGGAGATTCTTTACAAAGCATTTATGGTTCGGGGATTGGGATTCTTCCAAATAAACATGAATATAAAATCATTGAAAAAAATTTAACCGACGTTCTTCTAAGCAGATTGTCGAGTTAATTGAAAAAAATTAGAAATGACAATTTTTGGGCAGCAATCTATATATGCTGATTTTGATAATGGATCTTATAATTTTTATATCTCAGGTGATGATTTTAACTTAGATACTTTTTTACAGGAAAATCACCTGATTAATAATACGGCCTGTCTTCTTATGAAAAATGATGATATTTCCAAAGCAAGAGGATTTGATGAAATATTATCAGTATTGAAAAAGTTCCCTCGATTTAGTGGTGCTAACTTTGAGAATGTGTCTAATGAATTTTTTACAGAAAAAAATTTACAGCACATGGGATGGTTTTTTGAGAGAGATTTTTAACTTTCATAGACTTCATTCAAAAGGTAAGGGATGATAATTCAACGGTTAGGGAGATTATTCAGTTTATAACATCGAATAAACCAAAACTAACATTTGCAGTAATGAAGCAATTTATTGGTAATTTGAGAGAGCCTAACATATCTACATTATCAATTGATAGATGCATTGATGAAATTGCAAAATATTCAGGAGCCAATCTCAGGTAATGATATTCTAAAAATATTCTTGATAGATGATACCGCCGAGAACATTTTTGTTGAATATAAAGAATCGTGCTTATGATTATTTTTTACTATTCTCAAGATTCGGAGGAATCAGAAAGAGAAACGGCAGTTGTTGATGAATTTTTTTAATCTAGATATTTCTCAATTTATAAAGTGGTATAATTATATTTTTTTGATGATTCGAAACAAGAGAGTATTAGTTACTATACCTTGCATGGTTCTAAGGGATTAGAATTTGATAATGTAGTTGTTGTATTACAAGATAATTTTTGCTAGAAAAAAACTGATTATTGTAAATATTATTTCGAAAAATTATGGGAATTCAGATTGTTTGGATAAACGCTTTAGTGAAGTTCGTAATTTGCTTTTACGTTGCTTGTTCAAGAGCTAAATTAAATCTTCATGTAATTTATATTTGTAGTTTACAAGAAAGTATATTAGAAAAATATTAAAAAGTATTTTTTTGGTGATATTAAATATATAAAGCCAAACTAATTTTTATTAGAATTAGAGAGGTTGGGTAAAAATCTTTAAAATCAATAAAACGTATAGTATCAGGTATTAAAGCCTTTATATTATGCTTTTAGTAGGAAGATTTACTACATTTTTTCCTGAAATTGAGATTTTGCCCAGTCTTTTTAGAAAGTAAATTAGAAAATTCAGACAAAGTTGCGTCCTTATTTGGAAATCATCAAGGAGGTAATGATGTAAATTATGAAGCGCTTTTCAAAAGCGTAAACAAGCACCTATGACAGAATCAAATCCTAGTTCTAAACCTAAAGTTACAAAGGTTAGAACAGGAAAAGAGAAAGATATCACTACAAGTTATCAGCAACATCTTAAAAGACTTATTGAGGATAAGAATAGTGATATAAAAAGTAGACAAAGGAAAATTGAAGAGCTACATACTTTGATTGACACAAAGAATAAAGACAATAAGAAATTGCAGTCCATTTATGATGCGATTTCCGAATTACACTAAGCAGTCCTGATAGGCTGCTTTTTTTGAGAGGTTATAGATGCTTTACAAACATTTTAAAAATCAAGACAATAGTGATATATTTAAGAAGCTAATTCATCGACTATCTGATATGTCCGTCCAAGATTTTGAAAAAAATAGATTGACTGTTTGATATCATTTTCACCCAGATCAAGAATCATAGCAACTAAAAACAAAAATCAACTTATAGAGAAGAAACTTTGGATGACACATTAAAGGTAGCTAAAAATCAACTTCATAAGGAAACAAATTGGAAAAGAATCTAGAGAGATTTAGGAAAGATGGAATTAAATAAATAGTTTTATAAAATTTCCAAAATATCATTGGAAACAACAAAAAAATTGACAATATTAATTTTGTTAGATTATAATAGAAATTACATACCAACAGTATGATAGAAAGGGATATGATGGCAAGGAATAGAAACTCACATGAGACTAGAAAAAAATATTAGAAGTTTCGAAAGACTTATTTTTTAGAAAAAGGATTTGACAATACCTCAATACAAGATATAATCGATGGGTTAGGTGGATTGACGAAAGGTGTTATTTATCATCATTTTGAGTCTAAAGATGAAATATTGCAATCAATCATTAGCGAAAATAATCAAGAAATTTTTAAATTATAATTGGAGAGGAGATACTGCATTAGAAAAAAATACAAAAATTCTTTTGATGGATGCGTTCTCTAATTTAGAACAACAAAGATTAGTATACTCAGTCTCAATTATGCTAAGAAGTCCACGTTTATTAGGAGAGCAGTATTTAAGTTTATTTTCTGATTTTTTACCAGAAATTAGGAAAAGAGTTTATGAAGGTGTTAAAGATGAATCAATAAAAACAGAATATCCGGAAGAACTAGCAGATTTAATCGTTTTGACGCTAGATGTTTGGATTGGATTCCAAATTTCTGTTTTTTTCAGTAGAAGAATTAAAACGAAAAATGAATTTCATTAAACTGACTTTTGAAGGGCTAGGAGTAGAATTGATTTCTGATGAAATGATGGAGGTGATTTTCCAATTATTTGATCACTTAAAAAGTGCAAAATAGTCTTATGATATGATTCTTAATAATGCCTTTTATATTGAAACATTGTGGGTTTAGTTAATTATTGTGAATATTTTTACGTATTTTATATTTTTAAAAAAATAGCATACTCTATGTATGTTATTAAAATATGGTTTTACATACTCTTAGTATGTTTGTTTTTTTAATATTATTCATACCGAAAGTATGTCTGAAATTTTGTTTGTTAAAAAAATTTATTTTAAATATGTGCTGAGAATAGTTTTTAATAATCTAGCCTATATTTACTTTTTTGGAGGAAAAAAATCTATGTTGTCGCTTATTAAAAATTGAATTAAATAAGGTTTCGAAAATCTAAATTATTTTTGTGCTTGGTTAGGTACTATATTTATAGTATTAGGTATTACAGGAATCATAATCATGGGGTTAGGTACTGATAATAAACTAGGAGAATTCGTTGGACAGAATGCCAATAATATTAGAATTACTGATAAATGGGAAGGTTGGGCAATTGCAACATCATTGTTTGCATCTTTATTTACCAAAGCAGCATTTTTTGATTTTTTTGAATCTTATTTATTGTCTACGATTATTATTGATGAATTTAAACGAAGAACAATTTTTCAGCTGTTTTCCTACCCTGTTTCTAAAATAAAGTTACTATGGGGAAAAGTGCTTACAGTAATTCTGATATCATTTATTGCTCATTTTACTGCACATTTAGTGATTCAATTATTAATAAAATTAGTTGCAGTTTTAACTGAATCAAATTATATCCCAGTAGCTAATCAAATGATTAACTTAGCTGAAATTACGTTTGGAACGGTATTAATCGGAATACTACCTTTTGTTTTTAGGCATGATTAGGCATTCAATAGCTATAACTATGCTTTCAGGACTTGGTTTAGCAGCGTTACTTTCGAATGTAAGTCCAGGCAGTTTAACGAATAATTTTTGTTGATAACTTATTCTTCTTAATATTTGCTAGCTTTCATAAGTTTAATGATTGTTTTCATTTTTAATTTATAATATTTCAAGAAAAGATATTAATACCAAGTAGTATATCTGAGTTTAATGGAAGGAAAAGAATTATAATGACGAATATAAATTATAAATTAACAAAAAGTTCAAGAAAATTTATTAAATATTGAGAACTTAAGAGAAGTTAAAGAAATCAACAATATCTGCGCATCATTGGAAATTCCAGTAAAATATACAACTGATGAAATATTATTCTCTTTAAATATTATGTTGAGAAAAAAATTGATCATTTAAGAATTGAGGTATTATCAAACAAAGAGCAATACATCAGAAGTTATCAAGAATTTAATAATATATTAATTAAAAAAATTTGAAAGTGTAAGTGAATTGGACAGTTTTATCGAAGTATGGAAGAAGGACTCCATATTTGATTTCAAGAAACCACTTCATGAATTTCTTATAGCAGAAATAAATGGTGTAAAAAAAGCAGTTATTGATAAAATTTCATCATTTAATTTCTGATATTCAATTCATTACCCAATTTTCAAACACTTTTTGTAGGATTATTGTTAAACGATATAAATATTGAAGATGTGTCAGGAAGTTATTCCCAAAAAAACTATTCTAAATCAAGAAGAAACAATAGAATTTTTGGGAAAAAGAGTTAGAAAGTTTTTGAAGGGGAAAAATCTTTATAAGGAAAAATTCGAAAAAAATTTAGGAACTGAAGTAATAAAAGAGATTATTCCTCAAGAATTAATACGTAAATTTGAAGAATCTAAAATTTCAAAGGATACTACTCTTTTTGACTTTATTTTAGCTGGAGTAATCTTTTTCTAAAAAAAGTTAAGACGTTCACATCTGGAGCTAGTGTTGGGCTAGCAGTAACGCAGAATGAGGGTTGGAATTCAAATACTAGTTTATTACCCATTATTCCTAAAATAGATTTAGAAACTTCAATTAAAAAAATATATTTTGGATGTATCTGAAAAAGCAATTATAAAAATTTTTGTGATTATACCATATCAGAAATGATAGAAAAATAATGGAATTGAATCATTTGAATCATTGACCGATATATCGTGCATGGAGATGAATTATGAATTAAAGCATAGATATCTAAAGTTAGGATTTAAGTTTAAAGTGATTGGTAGTGGTAGTAGGACAAATCCATTAACAATTATGATTAATTATATGAATGAAAAAAACCGTTTATTTTATACGAGTATCAAACGTTTTCAATAAAATTACCAGAACTTCAAAGATTACATTTGTTTATTATGTATATTTTTAGAGCAGTTTATTGATAACATTGATAAAAAAACTTGCTTCTGTACCCTTACTAAAAAAAACAAGAAGAAGTTTATTTTTGAAAAACGTGTTAAAGACTTTAATAAGAGTGAAACAATTACGGGCCTATTCAAAAAAACAAGTAGAGAAGTTTCCTAATAAGATAGCTGTAAGATACAATAAGGAAGGTGTAACATTTAAGGAATTAGATAAAAAAATGTTCTGAATTAGCTAATTTACTAATCAATAAAGGGGTATGTTCTGGACAAGTTATCGCATCAACTTTAGTAGGAATTGATGCAATTGTAGCAATTTTTGCAATCCTTAAGGTTGGAGGCATTTATCTGCCCGTAGATAAAAGAAAAATCCTTTTGAGAGAATAAAATATATCTTAAGTGATAGTTTGTGTAAATTACTAATCACTAGTGATGAAGAATTATCAAATTCTCTTAAAATAAACACTATCATATATGATAGCCAATTAGTAGAAAAAAATACTAATCTAAATTCTTTTTCCCAACATAACTTCGGATAATCTTGCATATATTATCTATACTCAGGTTCTACAGGAGTACCGAAAGGTGTGATGATAAAACATAGTTCGGTAATAAATATGTGTGAGGCATTGATAAATGATATCGGAATTGAAGAAAATGATATAATTCAACAATTTGCCAGTCATTCTTTTGATGCTTCTATACTAGAAATTTTTGGAGCTCTTTTAAATGGTTGTACTCTAGTAATGGTTAATCATGAAGAAAAACAAAATCCAAATTTACTGCAAGATATGTGGGATACTGAAAAAGTAACATTTGCAATTATTCCACCAGTATACATGCAAAATCTTGATACAAAACGTGAAACTACATTAAAATATTTAATGACTGCTGGTGAGGAAGCTAATTGGAATTTTATATTAGAATGGAAAGACAAAGTAAAATATTTTAATGCCTATGGACCAACTGAAGCGACAGTTTGGACTTCCACATGGGAATATAGAAATTTTGATACTAATTTATCTGTTCCGATAGGTCGTCCTATACAGAATGTAAGTTGTCATGTTTTTCAAGGAATTCAAGAATGTGGGCTTGAAATTCCTGGTGAACTGTATATTTCAGGAGATAGCCTTAGTGTAGGATATATTAACAATGATTCTAAAAATGAAAAAAGTTTTTTGTTACATCCTAGAACCAAGGAAAAAATGTATAGAACAGGTGACATAGTTTATTGGAATTCAGAAAAAGAATTAGTATTTTGTGGGAGAAAAGATAATCAGGTGAAAGTAAGAGGTCACCGTATAGATTTGTCTGAATTGAACTCAATAATCTTAAAAACAAAATGAAGTAAAAAGAAGTTTATTCATGTATAACGAATCTCAATTCTGAGAATTCAGAAAAAGAAGTTGTTGTGTATGTAGTTTTTGCAAAAATCCCATAGATAAAAATATGTTTCGTAAAAAAATTATAGATCAATTGCCAACCCTATATGCAACCTCATCATATTATTGAAATAGCTAAGTTACTGATGACCTTGAATGGAAAAAGTTGACAAAAAAATCTTTACCTAGTATTATAAGAGAAAGTAAAGTAAGTTTTACTGGATACGATTGATAATTCTACAAAAAGATATCATTGAAGTCTTCGAGGAAATACTAAAAATTACGATTGAGAATGAAAATATTGATTTTTTTATTCTTTAGGAGGGATTCAATTAAGGCAATCAGAATCGTCTCTAAGCTGAAAAATCGTGACTATAAACTTAGAACTAACGATATAGTCAATTCTAAAAAGTATTGATGAAATCATATTGAGATTAGGAAATACCAATGAAGAGAAGTTAATCAGTCAGTCATTTGAAAGCGATATAATACTAAGCCCAATTCAAAAAGAATTTTTTTCCGAAAGGATTTCTTTGTCAAGGAACATTTTAATCAATGTGAAACATTGTATATAAATAGTTCGTTAAATGATTTAGAAATTAAGTCTATATTTAAAGAGTTGACCGAAAATCACATACTATTTAAGGTCAATTTTGATCAAAAATAATCAACCGTTTATGAAATAGAGGTAGAGAATTATTTTTTATTTGAATCCCATGATTTTTAAAGATTTGAATTCCGACGAATTTAATATAAAAATTCAAATTAATTTGTAGAAAAAAATCAAAAATAAATTTGATTTAGAAAAATAGTCCACTTATTAACATTGTGTTGTTTAAGTCTTCTACAGGGAGTTATATTTTTATAACTATTCATCATCTAATAATTGATGGTGTTTCTTGGAGATTATTAAACGATGAACTCAATACCATATTCACAAAAAGAATAGAGAACAGAGAGATTGATCTCCCTAGAGAGAATATTACCTTTTTTGAGTGGGCTAGAAAAATTAGATAAATACCAAACTAGGATACTGAAGGAGGAAAAATCATACTGGGATAAAATTAATAATGATTTAGAAAAAAATAAATTCTTCAAAAACTAAATTATCAATTAATAATATAAACTCCAAGAAAATTACTATTGACATGGATGATAGTCTATTTCTTACGGGAAATTCTAAGCATGCATATAGAATAAATGATATTTTTAGCAGCACTTATAAAAGCAGTCAATAGTGACACTTTAGCGCTTATGTTAGAGAGTCATGGTAGAGAATCAATAGAACAAAAGTATTGAAAAACGATTCCATGATAGGTTGGTTTACAAGTATCTATCCTGTTATTTTTTGAGAATAAAAAGATTTTTGATGACTTACTAGCAAGTGTTTCTTGTATAACTAAGAGAATTCCGAATAGAGGTTTAAATTATTTAGCTTATAAAGATCAAAAAAATATCTAACTATGAGAAAGTATTTGAACCATTGATAGTTTTTTTAATTATTTAGGTGATTTTTCAGGAAAAATTTAGAACACATAAAATTGGTTCATTTAGATATGGGTGATAGGAATTCAAAAATCAAAATCATTTATGGTTCCCATTAACTATAACTGGACAAAGTATTAATAATAATCTATTTTTGAATTTAAATTTGAACAAAGTTATTTTTTTCAATTTCTGAAATAGAAAAAAATTGCTGAGAGATTCAAGAATAACATACATACAATTATTGAAAAGATAAATAGTCAAGACTGTATGGCAAAAATACGGTGATTGTTCTTGGAGTAAGGAAGAGTTACAATCTACAATTGAGACAACAAAAAAATTAATGGGTTAGAAATAGAAAAAAATATCCCTTTATCATATATGCAGGAAAAATTTTTCTTTTTAATAAAAATGCTAGATAAACAGGATAAATATATTGTTCAAGTAGTGATGAATGTTTATAAAGAATTAAAAAGAAGAAAAAAATTTACTCTGTTATGGAGAAAATGGCAAGTCGTTTCGAAATTCTAAGAACTGCAATTTTTATAAACAACAAAAAAAGTTGCAAGAAATGTGCAGTTTGTTGAACGAAATATACCTGTAACTTTTGAAGATTTTGATGGATTTGATTCTCAAACGATTGATAAACAAATTAAAAAAATATTGCTAAAGAGAAGAAAAGTTCTTGGGACTTCGAGAACGATCCACTATTTAGAGTACATGTTATAAATATTGGAGAGAATCAATCAAAAACTTATTTGGTCATTTCATCATATCATAATGGATGGATGGTGTTTAGATATTATTAATAATTTATTTATTCAATTATAGGAAGAAATTGGCTACCAAGAAAAATCAAAAAAATATCAGAGTATAGTGATTTTGTTGAGTTACTCGATAGCAACAATGAAATTAAAACAAAAATATTTTTTTGGGAAAATTATCTTGAAAAATTTTGAAGGACTTCCAATATTACTCCCAGAGAAAGATAACTCTTATAAAAAAATAAAGAAAAGTGATTTGGACGAAGTTGGAATTAAACTAACTTTAGAATTAACCGAATTAATACAAAAATCTTGGAAAAATAAAAAGTAGGCGTAGGTACTATTTTTAGAGTCTGCTTGGGGGATTGTGCTACAGGCTTATTCTAGCTTCCAATGACGTTGTATTTGGGAAAATTATATCTGGTCGTGATGTTCAACTTCCTGGAATTGATAATATGGTAGGTCTATTTATTAATACTATACCAATCAGAATAAAAACTGATCCAAACTTAAGCGTATCCCAATTACTTAAATATCAACAAAGAAAAAAATTATTTGGTAAACGGAAATGAAATGATTTTCACTTTCAGAAATTAATAATCTAATGGATCAAAAAAATTAGTTCTTTGTTTAGTTTTGATGTCTTCTATGATAGTCACCCTGAATGGATGAAACATGAAAAACATTTGAACAGACTGACTATACATTAAATTTGTCAATTATTCAAGAAGAAAAACTATATAAAAAAATGATGTATGATTCTAACAAATATTATGAATCTACTATCATTGATATGCTTAAGAGATTTAAGTTTATACTTGAACAATTTGTGGAAAATGAAAATCAACCTTTGAGAGATATTAAATTTTTCTTGGAAAGAAGAAGAAAAGATAATAGAGGAATACTCACAAAATATACAGCCTTCAATTAAAGTAGAAAAAAATATCGTTTCACAGTTTAAAGATATTGCAAATAAATTTATGAATAAAGTTGCTTTTAAATTTTTTTCTGGTGAAACTATGACTTATGAAGAATTAGATAATAAGTCGACAGCATTGGCTCTACAGTTAAGAAAAACGGTATTAATCAAGGAGATTATGTCCTTTCTTACAAGAAAAAGGTATGGAACCAATAATTTCATTTTTTAGCCATATTAAAAAAATTAATGCTGTATATGTACCATTAGACATTAGTGTTCCTAAGGAGAGATTTACTTTACATTCTTGAGGATTCAAAAGCTCAATATATACTAATAAATAATACGTTAAATGATGAACGTAAAAGAATTATAAAGGATAAATCGATTAATGTAATTTCTGTTGATAAGAATTTGTTATTAGAAAATAAATTTGAATATATTGAATATGATTATCCTTGCGAAAATCTGGCATATATAATATATACATCAGGTACAACAGGGAAACCAAAAAGGAACCCTTATTTCTCACAATGGAGCTGTTAATATGGCATTGGGAATGAATTTGGAGTTTGAATTTAAGAATTCCTCTGAAGTATTGCTCCAATTTGCTAGCTTAGCTTTTGATGCCTCGATATTAGAGATACTAACCTCACTATTGAATGGACACACGCTAGTGATTGTTCCTGAAGAAAAGAGATTGAATCCAGATTCAGTTACTCAAATAATGAATGAATTTAAAGTAACCTGGGCGGTTTTACCTCCTGTCTTTGTAAATGAATTAAATCCTGAAAAACTAGTTACTTTAAAATCACTTAAGACAGCAGGGGAAGAAGCAACATGGGAGATAGTAGATAAATGGAAGAATCACCTATCTTATGCGAACGGTTATGGTCCAACGGAAGCAACTGTTTGGTCGACAACCTGGTTTGAAAATCGTGAAAAACTACATAAAAAAATTCCGATTGGACGACCAGCACCAAATGTTAGATGCATAATATTCCAGAAAGAAAAAGTTTGTGGGTTCGGTATGGTAGGTGAATTATGCATTTCTGGACCTGGAGTTGCGATTGATATCTTAATAATGAAACTTTAACTAATGAGAAATTCTTTTTGTTTGAAGGTGAAAAATTCTATAGAACTGGTGATTATGCAAGGTGGCATTATGACGGGAATATTGAATTTCTAGGCAGAATGGATAAACAGATTAAAATAAGAGGAAATCGTGTAGAACTATCTGAAATAGAAGACAATATTAAGAATATAGCATCTATTATAGATTGTGTAGTACTCGCCAAGGGAGAAGGAGCAAATAAAGAATTAATTGCTTACCTTATTACAGCAGATTCTTTTGACACAATAACCTTAAGGAACAGACTTTCATCTGTAATCCCGTCTTATATGATTCCTTCAAAGTTTATTAAAATTAAAAATACCTTTGACTGCCAATGGAAAGATTGATACTCCAAGATTATTAAGTTTGACTGATGTTAAAAATGAAACTGAAAATAATGAACTTTCTAAATTAATTACTTCTTCAACCTTCAGAGAAGTACAAGCAGTCTTTTCTGAAATTTTAGGAATAAATAACGTGAAAATTTCAGATGATTTCTTTGTTCTAGGAGGACACTCAATAAAAGCTGCAAGACTAATAAATCGTTTAAATAGCAATTTTTCTCTACAGATTAAATTAGAACAATTCTTTGAATCTCCAACGATATCATTTATTTTAAGTCAAATTGAACAGTCAAATAGTCAAAAACCTAAAAAAACAATAAATCTTGATAAATCAGAAAATCTTAATATCGTTCAAAAATAATTCAGTAGTTTCTACTACTTCAAATAACTACAGTATTTTTTTCAAGCTACAGATACACAAAAAGAATATACGCTTTACAAATGGTTCATAAAAAGTTCAACAAGTTACAACATGCCTTTTACTATTAAAAAAAGTAATGAAAGACTTGATCTGAATAAACTGAATAATACATATAAACAATTTTAGATAAATTTGAAATTTTAAAATCTAATTTTCATATGCATGATGATAAATTAATGCTGAAGTCAAAAAAATCATATTTCTAGTGAAATAAAAATGATTTCATGTGAAGAACAAGAAATCGAAAAATGTATTTAGTAGTTTAGTAAAACCATTTGATTTGGAAAATGATTCATTAATAAGAATGAATATTCTGAGAACAACTAAAAAAACGATTATGTCTTTATTGATATTCATCATTCAATAAATGATGGATATTCTACATCGTTATTCACGTCAGAACTTATGAAGAAGTATAGAGGAGAACAAACATTACCAGTATTGATGCCTTCTGCAGAATTAAATGATTTATTAAACAATGAAAATCTGGACTCTTCAGATAACTATTGAAAGAAACTTTTAGTCAGAAGCCTCACTTTGTTAGATTTGCCGCTAGATTTTTCCAAGAGTTTCTAGAGGAAATGAAAGTGGTGATGAAATTTTAATAGAAATAGACAAAAAAATTTAAAAAAAGAATATTGACAATTTTTGTTCTAGCAATAGTATAACTCTATATATGTTCTTTGCTTCATTAACAATGTATTATTTAAGCATACCACTAATCAAAGAGATATTATTATTGGAACAGCAATAAATTCAAGGTTATTTGAAAAAAATCAGAAAACACATTTGGTATGTATACTAACACTCTACCTTTAAGGGAACGATTAATCAAGATGATGATTTTTGCTACTATTATACAAAAAAACAAAAAAAGTAGTATTGAAACTATTTGAAAACCAACTATATCCTTTAGATAGAATCATAAAAACTTCATAATAGTAACACTGATTATACAAGAAATCCATTATTTGACGTATTTTTTTAGCATTTAATAAGGTAAAAACACTAGAAGATGGTTTTTTTGAAACAAACCCTATAAAATCCAAAACATCACCATTTGATATCACAATAGATATCTTAGAAATAGATAGTACATTAACAATTAGATGGGAATTCAAAAAGCTATTTTTTAGGAAAGAGACTATAGAAAGGTTATCTAATGAATATTTAACATTGTTAATGGAAAGTATAAACACTCCAATTGTTAAATCTGAGAAAACAGAACAGATAAAAGCAGTTATAGAAGGTGTATTAAATAATAAAGTCATTTTTCTGAGAGTTTCTTGGAGCAAGGAGGAGATTCTATTAAAGCAATTAGGATTTCTTCAAAAATTAGCTGAAAAATCGATCATTCTAGATTCTGATAAAATATTGGGCTGTAATAATTTATATGAATTATTACAAGATTCTCAATCAATAGAAAAACTCAAAAGATAATAGTGATTTAATTTACATTTTTAAAAAGTGAGTTAAATGAAAAAGATTTAGACTTAGAAAAAGATTTTTCTGTCTCAAGGGGAGATTCAATAAAAAGCTATACGAATAGCATCTAAATTTAAAGAAATTGATTTAAAAGTTGAACCTGAGGAAATACTTCAATCAATTTCTTTAAAAAAAGTTATTTCATACTAAAAATGAAATAGGCATTATTGAAAATAATTCAGATGATAATATTCTCATTTCACCTATTATTGAAGAGTTTTTTTCTCAAAACTTAAAGAATCCCAATTTCTTCAATCAATCAGTACTTTTTAGAACTGAAATTTGAAGACAAATATGAAGATATAATCAAAATATTTGACAGATTAACTGAAGAACATCTCGATTTTTTTAAAGAAAAACTTTAGTGATTCTAAAAATAAGTAATAACAGATTTATAGAAGTAAAACGTCCATCTTATAAAAATTGATTTTTATAGAATGTACTGATAAGGAATTCATAAAAAAATTGTAAATCATATTGTAATAATGCTCAAAACAAATTCGATATATCTTCAACTCCTCTGCTAAGTTTAGTGTATTTTTAAAACTGAAAAACGAGTTTTACTATTCATTTGTGCACACCATTTAGTTATTGATGGCGTGTCATGGAGAATATTATTAGATGATTTTATTTATTTGCAAAATCAGATTAATCAGAATAAAGAATTGACTCTACCATATAAAACAATGGACTATAAAAGCTGGTTAAATGAACTACAAAAACACGGTGATTCAGAAGAGGTAACAGGGGAACTTTCTTATTGGAATAATGTAGTTTCTAAGATATCAGAAGGAAAAATTCAGCTAGAAGAGCCCAGAGATAAGCAATTTGAGGGGAATCCGTTCAAAAAAATTAAAATATCTATATCAGAAGATGAGACTAAATCTCTTCAAAAACTTTGCAATCCCAGAGATGACATACAGATAAATGATCTATTATTAACCGCCCTCGCCTTTGCAATGAATAGTATAACTAATCAAAAATTACTATCATTAAATTTAGAAGGACATGGGAGAGAATCTATTAATAATATTTCTAAAAGTAGATAGAACAATAGGTTGGTTTACTACAAAATTATCCACTAATTTTAGATTGCTCTGATAAAGATATTTGGGATTTATTGAATAAAACTAAGGTAGAAATTAGAAGAATACCAAAAAAGGATTTAATTTTGGAATTCTTAAATATTGTAAGAGAATATTGAATTCAAAATGAAATGTCAGAATGTTCATTTAACTTTATGGGGAACATAGACAACAATTCTAGTTCTTTAGTAATGTCAGATTACGATTTTGGAAATTCAATGGATGAAAATAATACTCTTTGGTCTCCCCTTAACTTCAATGGTATTATTCAAAATAAATGTTTAAAATTCATAATTGACTTTTAATTCAAATAAATTTAAGAAATCAGATATTGAAGAATTAGGTAAGAAATTTAAAGAAGCTATACTATCATTTATCAACAATAATGATAGAGGAGAACTTTTACCACTGACTCCTTCTCAAGAGGGGATACTATTTCAAAAGTTAACCAATGACAATCCCAATCTCTATTCCACTCAGACTTTTATTTGAAATATTAGGAAATAATTTGGATCTTGAGTCTTTAAAACTGGCACTTAGTAAGCTTTTCAAACCAAACATCCAGCATTATCTATGAGAATCGTTGAGAGTGGTTCGGGATCATATTTACAGAAAGTTGATGAAATCAAGGATATATCCGTAACGGAATTTGATTATTCTAATAGCACCATAGATTTAAATGAAATTTTATAAAGGTGAAGTCTATAGAAATGAATAAAGATTTCTATTTAGAGAAAGGTAATTTATTCAGAGCAATAATTATAAAAGCTAACGATCAAAAACATACTTATTGCTGAGTTTCCACCATATAGTTTTTTTGATGGCTGGTCTTTTGGCAAATTTATTGAAGACACTGTCGATTACTTACAAATACTATGTTGATAATGAATATGTAAAATTAGATAGATATTTATCTAAAAAAAGATAATTATCAAAAAAATATTTAAAAATTTATTGGAGGAATAGAAGATAATAATGGAAAAAGAATACTGGGTGAACTTACTTGGGGATTATGATGGTGAATCTGATTTTAAAAAAATTTGGAGACAAATGTACATAATAGATCATTAGTGGTAATTTGTGTCACAACGTTCCTAAATATGTCTACGATAAACTCACGCATTTGAGTAGTAAACTATCAGTGACAAGAAATACTATTTTAGAAGTTGTCTGGGGTTTGTTAATTCAAAGGTTTAACTATACTAGTGACTCTGTTTTCGGAAAGGTTGTTTCTGGTAGAAATTTTTGAAATAGAAAATATTGGTTCAATTGTTGGAATGTTGATTAATACTATACCAACAAGAATTTCTGTGGAGAATAATGAAACTATTAAAGAGCTTTATTTTTGAAAAAAATAAACAACAGCTTATTCAGGGACAACATTACCAATACGTAAGCCCATCGGAAATACAAAAAGTTGTTAGGTAGAAGAACACCATTATTCTCAACAGTATACTTATTCAAATTTTTGTTTCAGATAATCAATTATTTGAATTTGTCAATGGTATAACCTTACAGGTGTGTGAGGGCGTTGAGAATCCCAGTTATGATATATCTTAGATGATTCACGATACTGGAGACTATATGTCTTTTCAATTGTCATTTAATATTGAAAAAAATTCTCAGATGATACTATTAATAATCTTCTCCAAACAATGGAAAAATATTTTTAGAGTATATTTGTTTTTATCCTGAACATAAAGTAAAAAGATATTCAAGTACTGAATCAGGAGCAATTAAGAAAGTTATACCTAACAAATCAAGAGAACCAAAAAGAAATATGCCTTGCTAATATTCCTGAAGCTATTAGTCAAAATGCAATACATAATCCAGAAAAACTGCTATTTTCTATTTAGATGAAAAAAATTTCATTTAAGGAATTGGAATCTAAAAAGTAATGCCTTAGCAAACATTTTTACTACAAAATGGAATTAAAACTGAGGACAGAGTAGGTATTTATTTATCGAAATCACCAATGGTAATAATAAGTATGCTTGCAGTTATGAAAGCAGGAGCTTGCTGTGTAACTATGGATAAAAGTTTACCTTTTGAAAGAGTTTCCTTTCAATTAGAAGATGCAGGAGTTAAAATACTATTTTCAGACGATGAGAAAAAGTGGTAATTTACAGAATATAAAAATAATTCAACCAGATCAATGTAATTTAAAAATGAATTCAGAGAAACCTAGAGTTGTTTTGGACAAAAATAATGTGGCTTATGTACTATATACATCAGGATCGACAGGAACTCCTAAAGGTTCTCTAATAGAATATCAAGGATTAATGAATTTATTTGATTATATTGGAGAAAAATTTCAACTAAAAAAATAATGCTAGAATTTTACAATTTGCTAGTCTTTCATTTGATGCATCGGTTCTTGAAATATTTGGTGCTTTAGTAAATAATTCTCAATTAGTTATTGTTCCCTGATAATATTCGCAATTCACCCGAAGATATAAAGAATCTTATTAATGAAATGCAAGTGACTTTTTGCTTTAATACCTCCAGTATTGATGCCTTTCTTCAAACCAGATGAATTAAATACATTAAAAATATATTATGAATGCTGGAGATGAAGCAAGTCCTGAAATAGCTAAAATTTGGAGTCAAAAAATGTGTTACATTAATGGTTACGGTCCAAGTGAAGCTTCAATTTGGACCACAGATTGGACAATTTATAAACTTCAGGACGAATTGAAGAAATGTCCAATTGGTAAAACCGATACAAAATGTCAATGTACATATCATGAATAATGGTGTTTTTGGTCGGAGATTACATGCCAGGTGAATTATGTATATCCGGTATAAGTCTTTCTCGAGGTTATCTAAATAGAGACGAATTAAATAAGCAAGTTGAAGATAGGTTAATTTCTAAATCCAGAATATATAGAACTGGAGACTTAGTTAGACGATTACCTAATGGCAACATTGAATACTTAGGACGTATCGATCGTCAAGTAAAAATAAGAGGTTTTAGAATCGAACTAGGTGAAATTGAGAGTCAAATTTTGAATATATCTAGTATTAAACAAGCTGCTTGTTGCATTGTCAGTGAGAATAATGATAAAACACATTGTTGCATATATAGTTTCGGATAATAACATTTTATCTGCAGAAGTTAAATTAATTTTACAACAAAAATTACCATACTATATGATTCCAGAGAGAATTGTTAGCATTGATTCGCTTCCAACTACTATTAATGGAAAGATTGATAGAAAGACCCTTGAAAGCTTTGGATTACCCAAAATAGAAAATCTAGCAGAAGATTTAAAAATGAGTTTCCAAGAAAGAGAATTTTTGTGAGGTATTGGAAAAAATTCTTAAGATTGATATATCAAACGTTCTTCAGCCCCTATCAAATATTATAAGCGATTCAATTACAGCGATGAGAATTGTCGCAAAATTAAATAAGCTCGGATATATGATTAGTTTAAAAGATATACTTAGCAAAAATCTATTAGAGATTTACATTTAGAGAATAGTATTGCAACAATTCCAGAAGAAATTACAGAAAAAAAGATAACGCAAAAAAATGAAAGAAGATTATCTAAGCCGTACTCTATCACATATAAGCAGGATTTTAAATCTAAAAATAAATACTCAATATACAAAAGCTACTAAAAATGCAGCAGTGGATTAAAAAAACAACCTATGATCGTTTCTGGAGCAATTTTTGATATTGAAGGAGATTATGACTATAAAGATATAATTAATTCATTGAAGAAAGTAGTTAAAGAGAATGGTGTTTTAAGAAGCTCTTATGTTTATATAGATAATGTTTTTAAATATTAAAAGAGTATCCATTTGATATGTCTTGGGAAATTTCATTTGTTGATCTAAGTGATAGGTACATAGAAGATATTAAATTAATCTATGAAATTGAGCAAAAATCGATTCGAAGATAATGAAATTTTTAAAGAAAATGAACATGCCTGTGAATTAGTACTTTTTGAAAGAAAAACGATACTAAATATCGCGTTTATTTGAGAATTCATCATATTTTTGGGATGCCTATTCAGCTGAAATTTTTGAAAAAGTGTTAAAAATAATTTAGAATTTCCAGACCTCGAATCAGATACTATACCTTCATATTCAGAATATGCAAAACTTGTAAATTCAACAGAGGAAGTAAACCATCGAATTTTCTCAAAAAGTTTTGAGGAAGTAAGTAATCAATACAAGACAGGTTTTTGTAAAAAAATAATTCAAAAGTTTTTTTCTTCAATCATTGTTAAACCTAAGTTTACAAAAAGAATTGCTCTTATAGATAATCTATGGGGAGTAATTAGCGAACAATATTAAGTTATGGTAAACAGTTTAATATTAATGAAGATTGGCCAAGTAAAATGCCTGCTTTTTATACTTTTTTAAGGGGAGATGTGGGAAATTGGAAAAGTTTTCAATACTCTTGGAATGTTTCTAGAGCTAATTCCAGTCATTGTTAAAAATGGCTCATTAAGTGAACTTGATAACTCTTTACGTTGTCAAGTTGAAGAGTATAAAAATTCTAGAAATATTACATCTTTGGATTTTTATTAATTTCATTTCTAGTAATGATTTCAGGCAACAAGATGAATTTGAATATAATCATGTACCTGTGGTTAACTTTTTAGGTATTTATGAATTTTTAGAAGGAAACGAATTTTTTTCAAGCATAAAACTGAAACGACTAAAAAAAGGAACAAGTAATAATTCTTTGATAATTTCTATAAAAGAAGAGACTGTACAAGTTGGAATTTATGCTTCTGAAGAAAAAGCTCTCACATTGAAATCCGACATTGAAGGCGAGGTATAAAAATGGGAAATATTGTTGAAATAAAAGAACTTTCTAAAACTATTGCTAAGGAAGAAATTTTAAGTGGTATTAACTTACAAATTTCTGAAGGAGAAATCTATGGATTTTTAGGACCAAATGGCGTAGGAAAACAACTTTAATGAAATGCATGTTATCCTTATCAACTGTTACATCTGGTAGTATTGAAATCTTTGGAAAAAAATTTACAAGATTACAGAGAGGAGATTCTAAGTCAGGTTGGAAGTGTTATTGAAACACCAATTTTTTATGAAAACCTCACAGCAAAAGAAATTTTGGAAATTCACGCGCAATATATGAGGAAAAATATTACCGAATCAGATATAATAAGAGCATTAAGGATGGTCGGATTAAAAAATACGACTAAAAAAGTAAAAGAGTTTTCGTTAGGAATGAGACAGAGACTTGGTTTAGCTCGGGCTTTCCTAACAAAACCTAAATTGTTAATTTTAGATGAACCAATCAATGGTTTAGATCCAATAGGAATTCAAGAAATTCGGAATCTTTTGTTGTCTCTTTCTAAGGAATGTGGTGTTACAATATTCATCTCAAGTCATATTTTATCGGAAATTTCACAGATAGCAGATAAGATTGGTGTTATCAAAAATGGAGAAATGCTAGAACAGGTCTCTATGAGAGAGCTTAGGAGAGAGAATATTGACTTAGAAGAATATTTTTATGTCACATTTTTCTAAAATGAAATTTAAGAATTATGAGGTAGATTAGGAATGAAACAATTGACAAAAGTACCATAAGAAATCTTTTTATACTTTCATGATTTTTTTAATATACTAGTTCCTTTAACTAATATTGCTTTTGCTTATTCTATTAAAAATTATAATTGATAGTGGAATGTCCCAAAATAGGAAGATTTAACCCAAGCGATACTAATAGGCGCTATCGTAATATTTATCTATGCCAGTCTTAATTTTTATATCCCTTCGATTAAGAAATAAACTTGTTAGGCAGATTATGTCAAGATACAAAAATAAGGTGTTTAAATCTATTTTAGATAGGGATTATAGAGAATTTTTCTAAGGAAAAAAATCAGGGAAATTTATTTCAATATTAACTGAGAACATGAAGAAAATTGAGCAGGATTATTTGCACCAGTATTTTTAATATTTCAAAAAAATATTTCTAATGATTTTTCTCACTAGTAGCCATGTTTATAGGTAATTGGTTTTTGACCTTATTAGTTATCATTGCTAGCATTATTCCTATGATGATTTCAGGTTTTATTGGACAAAAATCAGCCTCTCTACAAAAATAGTTCTATGATAGCCGATCAGAAATATTTAGCTAAGGTTAAAGATATTTTAGCAGGGTTTCTAGTTATAAAGAGTTTTAATGTGAAAGAGGCTATCGGTCAAGATTACAAAAAAACGAAAGCGAAAAATTGATGAGATATATTTCATCAAAGGAAATTTGATGTTTTATCTAATGTTATTTCTCAACTTTCAGGGATGATTGTTTTTAGTAGCCTTTTGGTGGAGGAATGTATCTGGTCTTCGGTGGGCATACCACAATTGGGAGTGTTACAGCTATTGTTCAACTAGTCAATTTTTGTAGTAATGCCACTAAATGAAATTGGTATGGGAATGAGTAAATTCCGCGAAGGTCAGGCTACACTGAATTCATTTGAGGTAAAAGATGTAATCGAACTTCAAACTGGTAAAACGAAAGAATATTTTGATGATGTCATTTCTTTTTCAAATGTAGATTTTTCCTACCCTAATACTGAGGAAAAGATTTTTAATAATTTATCTTTACAGATTAAAAAAAGGGGGAAAAAAATTGCAATAGTAGGTATGTCAGGTAGTGGAAAATCAACTTTACTCAATCTATTACTGCGTTTCTATGATGTAACAAGTGGGTATATCTCAATTGATAATCAAGATTTGCAAGCTATTTCAGCAGAGAGCCTTTATAACTTAATGACTATTGTTCAGCAAGATGTTTATATCTTTGATGATACTTTAAAAGCAAATATTACCCTTAGTCAATCCTTTACTGAAGATGATATAAAAAAAGCTGTACAGCAGTCTGGCTTAGAAAGTTATATTTTAGAAAATGAATTAGGTCTACAAACTTCATGTGGCGAGAATGGATCAAATCTATCTGGGGGAGAAAGACAGAGACTTAGTATTGCGCGTGCTTTAATTCGAAAAACACCAATCTTATTATTAGATGAGGCTACCTCGTCTTTTAGATAATAAAGTTACTACTGAAATTGAAAAATTCAATTTTAGAAATTCAAGATTTGACGGTTCTTGTTGTCACGCATAAGTTAAATAAGAGCATGTTGAAAAAATACAATAGAATTCTTTTTATGAAAAATGGAGTTATTGTTGAAGATGGTTCTTTTGATAACTTGATGGATAGGAAAGGTGAATTTTATAAATTGGTTGAGTTGAGTGTGTAATGATAATATATTTTTCAAATATCAATATTACTAAATTGGATGAATTCTACATAGAAAATCGTATCCCACCCTAACTTTTTGAAAGAAGTGAGAAAAATATAAAAAGGTTTTTAGATTATAGGAGATCTCTTGTTGCATACTATATCTTATATGAATATCTTTTATTTAACAAAATTATATCTGAGTTTACTCCCCGTAAAAATTTTTAAAAAAATAATCATGGGAAACCCTATTTAATTGGAATTGATAATTGTTTTTAATATTACTCATTCGGGAGATTGGGTAGCAGTTGCGATTAGCAATGCTGAAGTCGGAATCGATTTAGAATATAATGAGAGTTTTGATTTTAATGAAGTTATAGATTATGTTTTATCAGAGAGGAAAAATTTTTCTTACAGCTCTCAGATTCGTTAAAGTGTGAAACTTTTTATAGATTTTTGGACACTAAAAGGAAAGCTTTTGTTAAAGCGATAGGAACAGGTTTAGTTAAATCTATGAATTCTTTCACTACTGAGCTGTGGAGCAACAATATTTGTGTTACTGGGGAGAGGAATTTCAAGTTCTTTGAATTACCTTTTTATGAAAAATTATTCTTTTGCTGTTTGTTGTAATATTTGTGATAATATTGAAAATATGATAGAGGTAAAAATATCAAATTAACTATATCATGACCACCCGTCTAACGGGAGGTTTGTCCCAGGGTTAGAAAGTTCAAATTACCAGCCAGCTCCTAAAGACACTGGCTGGTAATTTGAACACTATAAAAAAATTTTCCTCGAAAGTTGATTTCTAAGATCAAATTGGAATATTTTAGGATTTGAGGACTGTGGATTTCAAACTCAATTTTGTAACATAAATTAGGAAACAGAAATATAATAATTAGTCAATGACAATTAGTGTATTATCTTCATATTATTTATTTTCTTCCTTCCTAGCTGTTTGGAGTCAGGCTAATTCAAAATGGAATTGGGAACTTTTCTCGGTCTCATTTTGTAAATAACAAGTGATTGTTTTAAGAGAGACGGAAAATGTCATTATCAGTTGAAGATAATGACATTAACGCTTAAAATCGAGATTTTGAAAGAACATGGGGCAGATTTTCTGACACGTTTTTATCGCTATCAAAAACAGATGGAAATAAAGATTGACGATGAAAGTAGCTTATGAATTTTGATAAGTGATGATTTATCGTATTTAATTCATACAAAGATTCATTTTAAAACAACTTTTAGAGAAATTGAGAGGTATACGGAATTTATAGAGGGAATAGAGCGTACATTGAACAGGTGCGGAAAGACAATGTAGAAAGGGAGAAGTCTATTATATCAACAAACAATTTACCTTGACAACCAAATCTGATATTGATATAATTTACTGAGTTTTTATTGATATTCTTATCATGTAATTTTCTAGTTTTTAGAAAGAGGGGATTTTTTAATGACTAATGATTTAACTAACACTAGTCCTCAATATTTACCTGGAGATTCATTTATTGGCTTTGAAAAGTATTTAGAGCAGTATGGCTTACCAACTGAGAATGTGATAGCTTCTGAGAGTGAGCGTAAAATGATGCATACGATGTTGCCTTCGATATTAGAGAATATGCCTCAGGAATACAAAACAAATGCTCGTTATCTTTCAAAATTTGTAGCAGGTGCAGCAATCGGTCTGTATGATGCATCACTAAATTTTGTTTGGAATGAAGTAATGATAAAAATATATCAAAAAATTATTCATTACGGAGTTGAAATATTTTTTAATTCAGCAGTCAGTGAATCTGATAGAGGACTATATAAAACAGAGGAAGATTTACCACACTTAAAAAGATAGAGTTGTTTTTAGATAATTGTAAAAAAATTAGGTCTAATTTCACAAGCATTATATCTAAGACTGACACATATTTTAGATATGCGGAATCATGTAGGTGCTTCACATCCAAATGATGATCAAATCCGAACAGCAGAATTATTAGGCTGGTTACAAACTTGCATAGATGATGTCATTTCTGAGAAAGTTAATGGTCATGCAATAACTGTAAAGAGCATCATTGATAATACAAAAAAATAGAGATACCTATTTTTCACAGGTTGATAAAGAACAATTTGAAAAATAGTATCAAAGAATTATCACCGCAGTTTATTGCCAATCTCACAAATACTTTTTGGAATATTTGTATCCAAGAATTATGAAGGTAAGTCTATTATTCTAAACAATTTTTTTATCTTTATCATTGATAAGCTGGAAATACACTACTGACACATTCAGATATAGTTTAGGAGAGAGGTTAGATGTATTTAGAACTCAATTAGATGAATATAAAATAAATCAATCTGAGTTATTTTTCGAAAAAGTAGGAGGAAAAAAATATTATTCTAAAGATTTGAAAACCATTCAACTCTCTGTGAAATGCGAACAGTTGAAAAAAATGCTCATTTTTAGTTGGGATAATTATGCTAACGAAACTCCTATCGCTAGAGAAATTCTAGAGTTAGCACCCAGTCCATCAGATGTTCCTAATATGAGGAAAGATTTATTAGTAGAAACATTTTTAATTTGTAGAATTGGTAAAAATGTTTCATATCAGAGTGGTGTTTCTCCTGGTGGAAAGTTGTTTTATGATAGATTCTTCCAAAATTCTGATGAAGACATAGTGAAGCGTATCCTTACCTTATTGAGTGATGGTAATATCAACGTTAACGGTCAGATTCAAAATAATAATCTTCTAGAGGTATTAAATTTAATACCCGAGGATATGATTGGTGCACAATATATGGAAGTTTTTAGATAATCTTAAAGCTTTTTATTAATGATGGTAAAGAAGCTGAGAAGTATTTTTAATACTGTAGATTTTTAAACGTTTTAAAGATAATTTTCTAGTTTAATAAATTTTTCCGAGAGCCCTAGGCTCTCTTTTTCATTCTCTCATTTCTCTGTGATAACTTCTCCAAGTTTTTTCCGCTATACTTTTCTAAACTTGTAAAAATCTATGTTAGATTTTCTCTAGGGGTTTGGGGGACGAAGCCACCAAGTTAACTTATCGTTGGCTGTCAAAACTGGAAGGTTTTGGTCGGTTAACGATATGATTTTTGGGATATTGTGGACACAATATCTGAGCTCGCAAAGCCTTACAAAAATGTTGAATCTATTTTGAAAAACGTACTGACAGTGTCTGTAAGCTTACATTGTCAGTACAAGTATCTATGAGGGAGGAAAAGCCATATGAAAAGAGATATACGTAGTATTCGGAAACAATTTCGCTTAACAGAAACGGAGGAAAAACAAATACTAGATTTAATGAGAGAGAAAGGAGAGGATAATTTTTCTGATTTTCTCCGTAAAAGCTTACTATTGTCTGATGGACAAAAACAGATGGAAAAATGGTTCAGTCTTTGGAAACAGCAAAAGTTGGAACAAATTTGTCGCGATGTTCATGAAGTTTTGATCATTTCTAAAAGCGATCATCAGGTTACTCAAGAGCATGTTTCTATTTTGTTAACTTGTATTCAGGAATTAATTAAAGAGGTAGAAAATACAAGTCCTCTTAGTGAAGATTTTCGTAACAAATACATGAGGTAGTAGAGTGGAGCACCGATATAGAACAAATTTAAAAAAAGTCTTTTTATCTGACCTAGAATTAGTCAAATTGAATGAAAATATCTCCAAAAAGTAACTGCTTATCATTCTCAGAATATGCTAGACGAACTCTACTAGATCCTGGTATGAATTTTTATCACCATTGATACAACTGGTTATCAAGATTTGATTTTTTTGAATTAAAAACGAATCGGAAATAATATTAATCAAATAGCCAGAAGCATAAATTATTCGAACTTAATAACGGAAGTTGAATTGGATGAATTGAGAAAAAGGTATAGAAGAGTTAATAGTAGAAGTGGAGAAAGATTTTTCTTATTCAATCTGAAAAATTGAGGAAATTTTTATGGTCATCACTAAACACTTTGCGATTCATGGAAAAATTATCGTAGTAAACTAATCAAATATATTTTTGAATCCAAATAAAACAAAAACCCTAACACTAGTTTCAGATTTTTGGTATGAGAAATTATTTAGATTTTTCCTAGTTATAAAGAACTAGTGAAGATGTACAATGATAATTTTTTTAAGTAATGATACTCTTTATGAATTTCGTCATGATAGGCAAGAAGTAAATCAACGAAAAATTCATTCTCATCACATCATTCAGTCCTTTTCTCCAGATGACCATCTCACTCCTGAACAAATCAATCGAATTGGTTATGAGACAGCTAAAGAGTTGACAGCAGGTAGATTTCGTTTTATTGTAGCAACTCATGTCGATAAAGATCATACCCACAATCACATCATCCTAAATTCAATTGATCAGAATTCTGATAAAAAGTTTCTATGGGATTATAAGGTAGAACATAATCTACGAATGGTTTCTGATCGTCTTTCAAAAATTGCAGGGGCAAAAATTATAGAAAATCGTTATTCGTATCGTCAGTATGAAGTTTATCGCAAAACAAATTACAAATATGAAATAAAACAACGAGTATATTTTCTAATCGAGAACTCGAAAAATTTTGAAGATTTCAAGAAAAAAGCAAAAGCTTTACATTTAAAAATTGATTTTAGACACAAGCATGTTACTTTTTTATGACTGATTCAAATATGAAAACAAGTCGTACGTGATATTAAATTGAGTAGAAAACAACCTTATAATGAAACTTATTTTTAAGAAAAAGTTTGTTCAAAGGGAAATCATAAACATCTTAGAATTTTTTTACTTCCGAAAATGAAGAATATGAATGAATTGATTCAACGAGCAGAATTTTTGGATTTAAAAATAATTCCGAAAGAAAAACATGTTCAATTTGAATTTGATGAGATTAAGATTTCAGAGCAGGAATTGGTAAAAACGAATCGGTATAGTGTTAGTTATTTTCAAGACTATTTTAATAACAAAAATGAAACTGTTGTCTTAGATAATAAAAAGTTAGTTGAACTTTACAATGAAGAAAAGCTAATTAAAGAAAAAGAGTTGCCGACAGAAGAGGTGGTATGGAAATCCTATCAAGATTTCAAGAGAAATAGGGATGCAGTTCATGAGTTTGAGGTAGAGTTGAATCTTAATCAAATAGAAGAAGTAGTAGACGATGGAATGTACATTAAGGTACAGTTTGGCATCCGACAAGAAGGACTTATTTTTGTACCAAATATTCAAATCAATATGGAAGAAGGAAAAGTTAAAGTATTTCTCAGAGAAACTAGTTCTTACTATGTATACCATAAAGATTCAGCAGAAAAAAATCGCTTTTATGAAAGGTAAAAACTTTGATTAGGCAATTTAATCTTCAGTATGAACCGCAGTATATGTATAGAAGAATTCCTCTTAGCAAAAATTAAAGAAAAAAATAGAACAATTAGATTTTTCTTATATCTGCGGGAAATAGTCCGAATGATTTTGAAGATATAACAAATGATTTTCATTGCCCAAATATCATATCTAGAGAATATGATTGAACAAGTCCAAAAATAAAATTGATGATTTAACTAATTTAGAAGAAGTATTGTTGAATGATGCGAGAAATAGTTATGGAAATTTAGAAAATAGTATTCAAGGAAAAATTTCAGTAGATATAATAGAGAAGAACTTATACTTCTATAAAGGAAGAATTGAAAAACTGAAGGAGCAACATAGAGAAGCTTTTAAATACATTTGAAATGTTTAATCGTACAATAAAGAACTACAAGAAATCAAAAAAATATGAAATCTAACAAGGAAAAAGAGATACATATAGAGTAAATACTTTCCTAATAAGTATGTATAAAAGACTTTCGTGTGCCAATTTGTCACATTTCATAAAATAAGAAATCAACTATACTATACTTATTTTAGGAGACATTAGATGTTGAAAAGGATTAGAGATTTACGTGAGGATACTGATTTGACACAAGAATATGTTGCAAAAATAGTCTTAAATTGCACAAGATCAGCTTATTCTAAAATGGAATCAGGTAGCAGATTAATCTCTATAGATGACCTTGTCAAACTTGCAGATTTTTATAAGGTAAGTTTAGACTACCTTGTAGGTCGAGTGGATAATAAAGAAGGCTATTACTTCAAAAAGTAGTAAGTTAAGTGAGTACATTGACAATTGAATAATCCAAAATGGTACTTTCCTCATTTGTGGAGCAGTTTTGAATGGCTCGCCATGATAAGAGCGATATTAAAACCATCAATAAAATAGAGCGATACTTTATATGCCATGATACAAATGATATACAATGATACTTCTGACCGTTCAGGCTGCCAACGTAAAAGAGCAGCAAGTGAAATTCTTATGATGACTTCATCAGTCATGCCATGGAGGAGATTGATAAAAGATAAAAGGGAAGTGATTTTTTGAAATCAAATTTAGAAAATTATATAGTCGAGCTAGAGATGCTAAATCTATTATTCTTAAAAAAACTTATTAGCGAAAAAGAATATGAAAAAATAAAGCTGAAACTGCGTAAAATATACACAAATTAGCTGACCTTTTTTATTAGTTGCGGTAAAATAAATGCAGAGAAATAGGAGGTTAAGCCATGTCAAACAACGTTGAAATTATAAAAAGCAAACTTTAGTAACTAGAAGAAATGATAATAGTGGTTCTTTATCGAGGAGAGTAGCAGCATATTGTCGTGTTAGTTCCGATAGTGATGATCAAAAAAATAGCTATGATTCTCAAGTTCGTCATTATAGAGAGTATATATCACAGCACCAAGATTGGATTTTGGTTGACATTTATGCTGATGAAGGGATTTCAGGAACTCAAGTTGGAAAAAGACAAGATTTTCAAAGATTGATTTCAGATTGCCTTGATGGAAAAATAGACTATATCATTACCAAAGCCATTGCTCGCTTTGCTAGAAATACATTAGATACTCTCAAATATGTTCGTTTGCTCAAAGATAAACAAATTGGTGTATTTTTCGAAGAAGAAAATATTGATACTTTTAACTATGGGATGGTGAGTTACTATTGACGATATTAAGTTCAGTGGCTCAACAGGAAGTTGAAAATACATCTGCCCATGTTAAAAAGGGTTTAAAAATGAAGATGCAACGTGGAGAACTTATTGGTTTTCAAGGTTGTCTTGGTTATGACTATAATCAAGATACAAAGTCGATATCAATAAATGAAAAAAAGAAGCCAAGATAGTACGTTATATTTTTTTGAACGATACATTGATGGCATTGGGGGTAGGGCAATAGCTAGAGAACTTGATGAACTAGGTTATAAAAACTCCGAGAGGTCTTGATCACTGGCAAGATACAACAGTTTTAGGAATTATTAAAAACGAGAAGTATAAAGGTGATATTCTAATGGGAAAAACTTTCACTGTTGACCCCATTAGTAAGAGACGTTTAATAAATTTCGGTGAAGAAGATAAATACTACATTAAAAATAATCATGATGCGATAATTAGTCCAGAAATTTTTTTACACAGGCGCAAGAAATTGATTAAGGAGATCGGGAAACAAAAAAACCATAGCAAATACAAAAGGTAAACGAGAAAGATATTCAAGAATGTACCCTTTTAGCAGTAGATTAGAATGTGGTTTTTGTGGTACTGTTCTGTCTAGAAGAAGTTGGCACTCTAGTTCAGAGTACAAAAAGATTATTTGGCACTGTACAACATCTATAAAGAGAGGTAAAAAGTATTGCACTCATAGTAAAGGAATAGAGGAAAAAGCAATAGAAAAATGCTTTTTACAGAGCTACCAACAGTTGTTTTTATGAAAATAATAACCTAACTGAAGACTTTCTTTGAAATTATAAAAGAAGAGCTTACTGATGACACCTTAAAAGTGGAGTTGACTAAGATAGTTAGTAAATTAAATTCGTTGTACAAAAAAAGAAGAAAAAAATTAGTTTCAATGAATCTAGATGGAAAAATAAGTGATTCTGTATATGAAGATAAATTCAATCAAATACAAATTGAGAAAGAAAAACTTTTAGAAGAAAAAAAGTAAACTTAGAAGTAACTTTAAAATCAGAAGTTGATATAAAAAGTAGATTAGAGAATTTTAAAGAAATTTTTAACTTCACAAAAACTTTGACGGAGTTTGACAAGGACATTTTTTTGAAAGTATCGTTGAAAAATAATAGTAGGCGGAATAAATTCTGATGGAGAAATTGATCCAGCAATGTTGACTATAATTTTTAAAACGGGAGATTCTTCGACTAAAGATGCAAAAATCTACAAATCTAAAAAGAAAGAATGCTAAAATAGATAATGATAAATTGTGTTTTAATTCCGTAACCGATGACGAAAAAAAGTGTACAAATAAAGAAAACAACGCATGTTGAGGCGGTAAGTTTGCTAGTCAAGGAGTAAAACGACGAAGATTAGCATTTACTTCCGCCCATGCGATAGCTGTCCGTGATTGACAAGTGCTAGCACGCAGACAGAACGGAGATAGCGAACCGCTGAGTGTGTTGCTCTGCTCGTAAAAGCCTAGAAAACCTTGAACGAAAGGGAATTTGAAAAGCCTTGGTATCAAGGCTTTTTGTTTTGAGGTGGGTAAGTATCAGAGTGAGAAAATTTTTGGAATGAGTAGAAGTGATAGCTAGAAATTATCAGTTTCTATTTCCATTTACCCTGTGGGTACGTGTTTGTTTCCATTGACAAGGAGTTTGTGGGAATAGAAATGTACCCACCTTGTTTGAATCAAGTGAAGTGTAGTTGAAGGAAATCTGTTGAAAGCAATACTTCATTTTACCGAATAAGTAATAATTTAGGCAACTTCAAATCGATTAAAAACTATTTTAAAGGTTAAGAGTAGACAAAAATTGTCCACTCTTTTTGCAAAACTCAATTTATCAATAAATGAAATGAGGGAATGTAAAATGAAATATTTTTGAGGTTGAGTTAGAAAATCCTGATGAATTTTTAAAACTACAAACAGAAGATTTTGTGAAAGCTAATCGCTTGTTACTAAGGAAGATAATCCAGAGCGTTACAGTCTATGAAGAAAAACTTCGTCATATCCTTTAAATCTGGCATCGAATTGGAAGTATGAGTCTCATTCCATAACTTTTTATATTGAACATATCATCTTGTTGTGTTATACTATAAATTGATATAAACAAAGATGTAGGGAGGAACTGAAACTATGACAGCCTCAATGCGTTTAAGATAAGCTGGCAATAAAAAGCAGAATCTATACCCGATGATAGGCTTTTTTGTTGTGCTTATTTATACGATATTGAGCATTCATTAGTTACGGTGAGGATATTGGTTATTTAACTATACCTTTATTTAACTATGTCTTTAATATGAATGTTTCCAAATTGTATGTATGCAGACCAAAAAGCCACATTGTGGGGTTTTGGCCTGCATTTTTTTATTGCCCTAGAATGCTATTCAAAAATAGAAATTCAAGCAAAATAATATGCAGGAGATAATATAAATGGAAAAATACAACAATTGGAAACGAAAATTTTATGCAATATGGGCAGGGCAAGCAGTATCATTAATCACTAGTGCCATCCTGCAAATGGCGATTATTTTTTACCTTACAGAAAAAACAGGATCTGCGATGGTCTTGTCTATGGCTTCATTAGTAGGTTTTTTACCCTATGCGATTTTGGGACCTGCCATTGGTGTGCTAGTGGATCGTCATGATAGGAAGAAGATAATGATTGGTGCCGATTTAATTATCGCAGCAGCTGGTGCAGTGCTTGCTATTGTTGCATTCTGTATGGAGCTACCTGTCTGGATGATTATGATAGTATTGTTTATCCGTAGCATTGGAACAGCTTTTCATACCCCAGCACTCAATGCGGTTACACCACTTTTTAGTACCAGAAGAACAGCTAACGAAATGCGCAGGCTATAGTCAGTCTTTTGCAGTCTATAAGCTATATTGTTAGTCCGGCAGTTGCAGCACTCTTATACTCCGTTTGGGATTTAAATGCTATTATTGCCATCGACGTATTGGGTGCTGTGATTTCATCTATTACGGTAGCAATTGTAAGTATACCTAAGCTGGGTAATCATGCAAAAGTTTAGAACCAAATTTCATAAGGGAGATGAAAGAAGGAGTTGTGGTTCTGAGACAAAAACAAAGGATTGTTTGCCTTATTACTCTTAGGAACACTATATACTTTTGTTTATATGCCAATCAATGCACTATTTCCTTTAATAAGCATGGAACACTTTAATGGAACGCCTGTGCATATTTCTATTACGGAAATTTCCCTTTGCATTTGGGATGCTAGCAGGAGGCTTATTATTAGAAGATTAGGGGCTTCGAAAAGCATGTATTACTAATAACAAGTTCATTTTTATAATGGGGACCAGTTTAGCTGTTTCGGGAATACTTCCTCCAAATGGATTTGTAATATTCGTAGTTTGCTGTGCAATAATGGGGCTTTTCGGTGCCATTTTATAGCGGTGTGCAAACAGCTCTTTTTTTCAGGAGAAAAATTAAGCCTGAATATTTAGGACGTGTATTTTTCTTTGATCGGAAGTATCATGTCACTTGCTATGCCAATTGGGTTAATTCTTTCTGGATTCTTTTGCTGATAAAAATCGGTGTAAATCATTGGTTTTTACTATCAGGTATTTTTAATTATTGGCATTGCTATAGTTTGCCAAATGATAACTGAGGTTAGAAAAATTAGATTTAAAATAAACAATATTGGAGGAATATTTATGTATCTTATTTTCATAACTCTTTCCTGCTAAAATCGCAGGGTTTTCCCTGCATACAAGCAAATGAAAGCATGCGATTATAGACAGGAGGAAATGTTATGGAATTAATATTAAAAGCAAAAGACATTCGTGTGGAATTCAAAGGACGCGATGTTTTAGATATAAATGAATTAGAAGTATATGATTATGACCGTATTGGTTTAGTAGGAGCAAATGGTGCTGGAAAAAGCACTTTACTCAGGGTACTTTTAGGAGAATTAACTCCCCCAGGATGTAAAATGAATCGTCTGGGTGAACTTGCCTATATTCCCCAGTTGGACGAAGTAACTCTGCAGGAGGAAAAAGATTTTGCACTTGTAGGCAAGCTAGGTGTTGAGCAATTAAATATACAGACTATGAGCGGTGGTGAAGAAACAAGGCTTAAAATAGCACAGGCCTTATCGGCACAGGTTCATGGTATTTTAGCGGATGAACCTACGAGCCATTTAGACCGTGAAGGAATTGATTTTCTAATAGGACAGCTAAAATATTTTACAGGTGCACTGTTAGTTATTAGCCATGACCGCTATTTTCTTGATGAAATAGTAGATAAAATATGGGAACTGAAAGATGGCAAAATCACTGAGTATTGGGGAAACTATTCTGATTATCTTCGTCAGAAAGAGGAAGAACGTAAGAGCCAAGCTGCAGAATACGAACAATTTATTGCGGAACGTGCCCGATTGGAAAGGGCTGCGGAGGAAAAGCGAAAACAGGCTCGTAAAATAGAACAGAAGGCAAAAGGTTCTTCAAAGAAAAAAAGTACTGAAGACGGAGGGCGTTTAGCTCATCAAAAATCAATAGGAAGTAAGGAAAAAAAGATGTATAATGCTGCTAAAACCCTAGAGCACAGGATTGCGGCCTTAGGAAAAGTAGAAGCTCCGGAAGGCATTCGCAGAATTCGTTTCAGGCAAAGTAAAGCATTGGAGCTCCATAATCCATACCCTATAGTCGGTGCAGAAATTAATAAAGTATTTGGGGATAAGGCTCTGTTTGAAAATGCATCTTTTCAAATTCCGTTAGGAGCAAAAGTGGCGTTAACTGGTGGTAATGGAATCGGAAAAACAACTTTAATCCAAATGATCTTAAACCATGAAGAAGGAATTTCTATTTCGCCTAAGGCAAAAATAGGTTACTTTGCACAGAATGGTTACAAGTACAACAGTAATCAGAATGTTATGGAGTTTATGCAGAAGGATTGTGACTACAATATATCAGAAATTCGTTCAGTGCTAGCATCTATGGGGTTCAAACAGAACGATATTGGAAAAAGTTTATCTGTTTTAAGCGGTGGAGAAATTATAAAATTGTTGCTTGCTAAAAATGCTCATGGGTAGATATAACATCCCTAATAATGGATGAACCCAGTAACTTCCTTGACATACCAAGTTTAGAGGCTTTGGAAATACTAATGAAGGAGTACACTGAACTATCGTGTTTATCACCCACGATAAACGATTACTCGAAAATGTAGCAGATGTAGTTTATGAAATTAGAGATAAGAAAAATAAATCTGAAACATTAAATTTAAGGTAGTCGCTGGTCAGTATAGTCTGTTCTGGTTGGCGACCCATTGTTAAAGAGTATAAAGACTTTAGATTTTATGAATATTAAAAAAATAGGAACAGTCAATTGAACTGCTCCTATTTTTTTCTGCTAAATATATTGTAGTTTTTCTTTATATGTATAATGATAGATTAGCGGATTCTCATCTACGGTACTTACTTCAAATATGAAGAAGTGATCGCGGTTATCTCTGGACTTTTCCTTATTGAGGACAAAGTAATTCTTACGTGAAGTCGCCATTGTTTTTAGGATATCATCAGTTAGGAAGGTCAATGGAATATTCATGTTAGAGTAGCGGTAGAAGTCACGTTCAAAAATCTTGGTAGCTCTCGCTATAATAGTCCATTTGTAGGTGATTACGCTGAAACTCAAGCTGATTCATAGAGCACCTCCTCGACAAGTTCAATACTAATAATGTCTTTTAATTTCAAATTGATGTGACCTGTTGTAGTTTTTATCAAAATGAAATCTTTGGTCAGACTTGGTATTGTTCCAGTGTAGGAAACACGCTTGTTTTTTTCAATCACTTGAATGCGTGTGCGTAGCTGCCCGGCGTATACTTGACTGAGGAGTAATAATTTCTCTCTAGTGATAAGTCAGACATGTACGTTACTTTTGTTTGTATCATCAGAGAGTGCTGATGCATGTTCAGATAGGAAAAAGCCCATCCATTTTTTTGCATCTTTGTATCCTGGTACTCTCTTGCTGATTGAAATGGTAAATATGAACGGTCAATCATATCAAATCCTTTTCTATGCAGAGGCAAGGGTATTTTTTTATCAAATTGAATCGTAAAACCTTGAATTCTCCCACCTGTGTAACATTCTTTAAAGCGATTGATTACCTCAGTATAGATTATCACAGATGAGCTTTGTTGGCTTAATGCTAAATGTAAATTCCAATGGTAATCGGTTTTCAGATTTAGCATGTACTAGTCGTATCGATATTTCAGTTGTTTTGAGTTTTTCTCTGACGAAGTTTTTGAAGTTGCTGTTTCAACGATTCCATGTAAAAAAATCTTTCAAGCATTTCAATATCATTACATCCTTTGCTACGGATTTCTGAAAATTGTACTGTATTTTTTTCTTGTTTCATTTTAATCCCTCCAATCCACCCGCGGAATGACCACCGATAAGTTTACTGCGTTCAATATTTCTGGAACCTTCAGTTAGGACGGTTCCTTTTTGTATGGCTAAAAAACCAAACTGTTCTCTGACAACATCAATAGCTGTCTGAAGTCTATTATCTTTTTCAATTTGTTCTACATCATCAAAGAGTGATAGTAGAGTATAGCTTTCATCTACGAAGCCACTATAAGATACACCAATTTGTCTCACTGCACCAGAGGTGTATTTTTTCGGAATAATACAAGTACATGACTCACCATTGTTTTGGGGAGATTTGCGGGTTCAATTTTATTCTGAGCATTTATAGATTTTTTCATCTCAGTCCTAGAATAGCCAATATGAATAGAAACGACAGTAGTCAATACTAGGGCTACTGTTCCGTTCCACAGTATCATTTAAAAATCATTTTCACACCCTTTCGTCTATTAGTATAGAAGAAAGCTCTCAGCACACAATATCCACTTGTAGTTTATAATAACTATCTCCTCCTTTACACTTTAATTCAAATCTTTATTAAAAATATTTCATCTTATTTAACAAGAAACCATATTTATATAACAACATAAAATACACTAAGTTATTTTATTGAACATATATCGTACTTTATCTATCCGACTATTTGGACGACGGGGCTGGCAAACAGGTTCACCGGTAGTAACATGGTACCCTTTTAACTCTGTTAAACAAACACTACGTCCATTTGTAAAGAAAGTTAAATCACTACGATATTCTTGAATACACCGAGCAGGGATTTCTCCACTAAGAATGACCTCATTATTTTTCAATTGAGTGTCTACGATGTTCGCACAATATTTAGGAGCATCGTTGTATGCTCGTGAAAGATATTCCTGTGGCGCATAAATTTTAAAACTAAGATATGGCTCTAACAATTCTGTTCCAGCTTTTTTTAAGACTTGTTCCAATACAATAGGAGCAAGCATCCGAAAATCTGCTGGGGTACTAACAGGGCTATAGTATAAGCCATACTTAAAACAGATTTTACAGTCCGTCACATTCCAACCATACAATCCTTGTTCACAGCCATAGCGTATCCCTTCCATAACTGCATTTTGAAATGATTGATTTAAGTATCCAAGAGAAACCGAGCTCTCATACTGCATTCCACTTCCCAACGGAAGCGGTGATACAGATAAACCAATGGAAGCCCAGAAAGGATTCGGTGGAACTTCGATGTGAATGGTATACTCTGCTTTTTTTAACGGTCTTTCCATATAAATGACTGTAGGCTCTTTTATTTCTATCTCCACATGATACTTTTCTTGCAGCAGAGCACAAGTCACTTCCATTTGTACTTTCCCTAAGAAAGAAAGTATGATTTCATGTGTCGCAGAATCCACATAATATCGCAGAAGCGGGTCACTGTCGGAGATTTCTAAAAGTGCATCAAGTAACATTTCCCTTTGTTGAGGTTTGCTCGGTTCAACAGTCGTTTGCAGCAGAGGGAGGGGATTTTCAATTCTCTCTCTCTGTGGCAATAGCTTTGTATCTCCAAGAACACTATTTAACTTCAAAAACTCATTCTGCAAAATAACAATTTCCCCGGAATAAGCCTTATCGATTTTACATAATTCACCATTTATTGAAGTATACATTTCTGTAATTTTTATTTTTTCCTTTTCCGATATTCTAACCGAATCTCGCAAATGCAGTACGCCACTATAAAGACGTATATATGCAAGACGCTGTCTTTTTTTCCGAATACTCAATTTTTGAAAAACTTTTCCGCAAAGTTCAGACTGACCTCGATGTGTTGATGAATAAAAATTTATTCGTAATCACTTCTATAAGGTTATCAATCCCTATATTGTTTTTTGCACTTCCGTGATAAACAGGGAACAGAGAACAATTCTGAAATCTTATGCTTTCCTCTTGTTCGAGTTCCAATGCTTCTAATGATTTACCGGACATATATTTCTCTAAAAGGTCATCGTTTCCCTCTATTACCGTATCCCATTGTTCAGATTCGGTAAAGTTCGTCACACACATATTAGGATACAGTTCTACCTTCTGTTTGATTACAATTTCGGCAGAAAGTTTCTCTTTAATATCCTGATAAACCGTTGATAAATCAATTCCATTTTGGTCAATCTTATTGATAAAAAAGATTGTGGGAATCCCCATTTTCCTAAGTGCATGAAATAATATACGAGTTTGTGCTTGTACGCCATCTTTTGCAGAAATCAGTAGAATTGCCCCATCTAAAACTGATAATGAACGATATACTTCTGCTAAGAAATCCATATGTCCTGGCGTGTCTATGATGTTCACCTTCGTATTTTCCCACTGAAAAGAGGTTATTCCTGTCTGAATTGTAATTCCTCTCTGACGTTCTAAAAGCGTATTATCCGTCCTCGTTGTACCTTTGTCCACGCTTCCTAATTCTGTAATCGCTCCACTGTTATATAATAAGCTTTCTGTTAAGGTAGTTTTTCCTGCATCAACATGAGCTAAAACTCCAATATTAATAATTTTCATGTGATTTTCCTCCATTCAAAAACCCAGAGAGAAAAATCCCAGTGATAAATACTTTTATCACTGGGATTTTTATGCATAACCATAGGTATACAAAGCATACAGATATTCTCTGGATACTTTAGAATCACATGATAAAGGTATTCTTAAACTGGGTACAAAAAACTAAGCCCTCCTAAAAAAGGACATCCAATTATTTGTTCCCACTATCAAATTGACAGTTTATTTAAGAATACCTTGCCGCATATTTATTAACTCCTTTTAAATAGATACTTAAATAATAGCACGTAAGAGCATATTTGTCAAAGGAATCTCCAATTTTTTATCAAAGAGAGTACGTGATTACAAAATAGCTGTAATAATGTACCAATATTTGTTATTCTATAATCTTCCAATTACTCCCGTTCTTTTCAAGTACCAAATCAAATTGAGATACCTGCGTTGCTTTGGTCTGCTGGTCGATATACTCCACTGTCAGCGATACCGTGACTTGATTATCCTTACGATTGTGAATAGGATTTACCAGTTCTTGAAAGATGTACTCTTTTCCGATTGGTTTTAATATCCCGTCATTCACATAGTAGGAAAGTTCACTGGCTGTCGCTGTAGGATAGAGCTTGAAGAACGTCGTTAAAAACTCATTGATTTCATTGGTTGTAATGGAATCAACCGTCCCCTCACTTTCAATGGCTTTTGGTTTATAACTTGATTTCTTAGGTATGTTGGTAATGGTCGGATTCTTAACCAGTACCATATTTCCAGAACCATCTACATAGACACTCACTATATAAGCAGAGTGGACGGTCTTTGTATTTTCTCCCTCTGTAATGAGCTGGTCTACACTGTAGGTTACATTAAACTCATTGTCGCCAGTTGGCTCTACCGTCCATATCTGAAATCCTCTTACAGAAGACGATACAGGAATATCTTTGCGTACTGTATCAACATTGAGAGCTTGAAGTTCATCTGTCAGATAGCCTTTTAGACTTTCCATTCGATTATCAATGGACTTATCGGATTGCTCCCATGAATAGTAGACTTTCGCAAAAGTTCTCTACAAAATTTTTCTACATGATGAGTATCAACGTATTCCTTTTCTATGATAGTTGTTTCGTGAATAGTATGAGTATCTATAGCTGTAAAGTGCTTGAATATCGCAAAAGCTGAAACTAAGCCCCTAAAAGTACCCACAAGGCAATCACAACCTTTTTATGAGGATTGACCTTATAGTAGACACGAGGTTTCTTTTCCTTTGGTATCTGTTTTTTTCTTTATTCTGATTTTTTTCTAAATTTCATCATTAAATCTTCCTTTCTCATTGTTTGATTCGTCCTGCTCCCACTAAATGCTGTTGCCAGTAGGGGCTTGTTAAGTCGGCATAACCGATTGGGTCGCCTGCATGAAACATACGGTTATTGCCAAGGTATATCCCAACATGAGTAATATAAGAGCCAGCGTTATAGGTAGAATGAAAGAAAACCAAATCGCCAGCTTGTGCTTCCGATAGTGGGATATGCTGGGTCACATCATATTGCTGTTGTGCGGTTCGTGGTAAGTTAATTCCAGCTTTTCCATACGTCCATTGTGTCAGTCCGCTACAATCAAAAGAAGTAGTCGGGGAAGCTCCACCGTAAACGTATCGCCAGCCCTCATATTTCAGTGCTTCGTCCATGATGGCTTGTACCGTATCATCATCAAACTCTGTTGTGACAAGATACTGCGTTACCAGTTGCACATAAAAACATATTGCCATAGTTGTATCGCCAGCCCCCATTGATAGGTATGGCTATGGGATTGGGGTAAGACACTTTTTCGCCACCTGAATACTCTTTTTGAGAAACTTTGAGCCAGTTCAAAGGTATATTTATTTCCACGATTAGCCACATACCCCTAAGAAACCACCACCATAATTGTAGGACTGGATAACCGATTCTAAATCTACACTGAGCCTTTCGCTACTGGCTAATAATTCACTGAAATACTTCACACCTTGCTTAATGGATTCTTCTGTACTCAATGAATTAGGTGGAAGACCGAGGGATTCCGAGGACTGCATAACATCTTCCGCAGTACCGCCCGATTCCACCTGTATAATCGCAAGAAGTATGTTGACATATTCTTCAACGCCATATTCTTTGGCATATTTTTCTACCATAGGCTTATGAGCCAGCACTTCTGCGGAAACATTCACACCTCCATAATGAATATTGGAAATTCCGCTGTCCTGTTCATCTGAAAAATAAAATGGCAACAAACAGAAGCAGTGAGAAGACCATCAAGAATAATCCAGAACCACCAATCACTAAAGTTTTCAACTTCATGGTTTCTTACCGACTTTCTTAATGGTGGCGGTTTTGATTGGTGGTCTACTTCTTGTATTTTGTAGTGGTACTCTTTGAACAGTAGACGGACGTTCTTTTGTGATTGGACGTTGTGAAGTTCTATCTGCTGTAGTGGTTGAAGTTGCTGGCTTTTGAACGGTTTTTTCTTGAACGGTATTGCCTTGGCGTTCCACTTTTGGACTTGAAAAATCGGACTTAACTGCTGGACGCTCTTGTTTGGCTTGTTGAGATTCCTTATATGAAGTCTGAATATTAGACTGTTTTGAGGTCTGTTCATCATGATATTGTTCTTGTCTTGTAGTCGGTCTTTCATGAACAGAAGAAGCAGGCTGTTTTTTCTGTTTGACCTGTTCCATTTCAGAGCGACGCTTCGCAATGGTTTTTCGCCTTTGTTCCTGCTGTTCCTTGCGTCCACTGGCTCTGTCCGCTTTGGTTTGAGAAATACTACTGGTTAAATCACGGACATTCTCTTTTACTTTGGATTTTCCTTGATATACTGCATATCTTGCATTGGTCGGCAAATCTTTAACCTGTTCTTTCAAACCACTAGCAGTGTCTACCATTCTGTCTTTGGTATCAGCTACTGTACCGATGGTTTGACCGATACGTTTTTCCAAGTGTTGATTTTTCCTTTCCGTCTGGTCGGGAGTGATCTGCTTGTGTCCTTGCAGAACTCCCCGAACCCGACTGTCCTTTTTTACCTGTAACAATGGCAGACCCAGCCCCTAGAGTAGTCATGGAACGTCCAAGTTTCCGCTGTAGACGGTGCATGTGAGCGTGCATAAGCATACGAGGTTTTCTCATCACACGACTTCCCACACTTTGAGAATCGTTACCTGTAGAGAAAACATACTCATTAAATCGCCCAGCTTGAAGTAGATTCCTGCAAAGGTCACAATCTGTAGAAAAAGCAATCAAAAAGAACGGATAACCAGCCGATAAGGTATAGAGCATGGTTGAAATACTAAATGCTGTCGTAATAATCAATGTGATTCCAGCTCGTGTCAAAATGGTATTAAAGAGCTTTGTTATGGCTCGTTTTGACATACCATCAAATGATGGAATCATGCTTAAAATAAAGCTCACAGGCAGAAACATAGCATAGATGATAAAAAAAGTACCTGCGAGAAAAATCATGATTCCTGTTAATAGGAATACAAATATGGAAATCCCAATATTGAAGACAAATAGGAAGAAGACTGTACCTAAACGGTTAATGGTCTTTGTAATGGTTAGATTGGTATTGCTTCTGTCTTCAATTTCTTCCGCAACAATTTTTTCTCTGTCTTCGCCATTGTTGGAATCTGGGCTGGTGGAGAGCAGGCTTTCCACACGGTCAATACCGATACTTTCAATGTCTGAACTGTTGTATTGAAGCAGTAGCCACGGTTGCTGAACCTGTATGGAAAACAGGCTATCTCTGATTAAGTCCACGCTGTCCTTGCCTTGACTATCGGAATGGGGCATGACAATCTTCGTGCCAAGTGATAAACTGGCATTACTGATGTCTGATGAAAAGTCATTGATTTTTTTAATGTAGTCGGGAGCGTAGGCAATAAAGGAAGCCGATAGGATAAACACCAGCACAAAATTCATAATGGCATGAATTGCCTTTTGTGGTTTCTCTCTTTATCAGTCCCGTATAGGCAACATAAACCCCAAGAACCAAAAATCAAGAGTAAGAGGAATCCAACATAGAAACCCTCTGTTGAAAATCCGTTTGCACTCACACCAGCTAAGGTCTGCATATTCTTACCAATGGAATCTGCTGTAGCGGAAATGAAGTCTAAGGAATAGGCTTCCTGTACTAAGTAACCTGTCGCATTGGAAACATACAAACTGATTGTCCAAATAAAATTGGTAATGGCATATAGTCCATACATGACCTGTTTTTTCCAATCCCGTCCGACCAGTTCCACGGAAGCCAGCCCCAGCTATTATCCACATAAAAATCCAGTTGATAGTTTTCAAGTGGGTATCGGCTGTATTCATTTGCCACATTGACCGTATCATCTACCAAGCCCGCAGCTTGAACCACCGTTCCCAGCATGGCTAAAAGAAAAATGGCAATCACAAGTGTGAAAGCCACTGTCATTGCCACTTTACCTAGACGTTTCAGCGTCCAGTTTGATTTTATTCTGTTTACTATTGATGGTTTCACATTTACACCTCTTTTCGCACAGGTGGTCTGGTATCAAAGGCATGGAGCAGTTCTTCAAATACAGGGTGGAACTGTATCACACCGACACGACCATATAAATCACTGATAAGGCATTGCCCGTTTTCCAAATCACGCAATCGCTTCTGATTGTTTTTCGTCCTCTGGGTCTACACCAAAAAAAGGCTAAGGTCTTTTTAATCTCGTTAAGGTCAGTGGAACGAAATGCAAATTTTTAAGCCGAGGTTATTTTTTTCAGTTTTTTTCATCTAAGAGGTCGTCTGTATTTTGGGTCACGAAATATACCCCAGCGTTCATAGCACGACCAGCCCGAACCAGCTTCATAGATAGTGTTTTTCCTTGTGCTACCTGTAAAAAGCTCCATGCTTCGTCTAAATCTACAATCTTGAAAATGCTTCGGTCTGTATGGATAAAGTCTAAAGCAAAGGTACTAATGACAATCAGCATAGCAACGGATAAAAGCTCCATAGTGGTATATTCCTCAAAGGAAGTTTCCTTGTCGGGAAGTACCAAGTCCGCAACCTGTATAATGTTCAGTTGTTTTTCTAAGCTGATAGACTGCTCCACATAACCATTACTGAATAATAAATGTGCAAAGTCATAGTCTGTAAAACTTTCGATATGGTCGGCTATACTGGTACTTAGTGGCGTATTCTCAACCCGTAATTCCTCAATCACTTTCATCAACCCTCGTACTTCACTATTGGTTACTGCACGAATGGCTTTTCTAAGGATTGGGAAGCGTTCCCCATCACGAGAGGAAATCCCCGTAAGGAATGTCAGAATATCAATAGCCAGTGATTCAGAATCTTTGGGATTTTTCATAATCACATAAGGGTCAAGTAAGCCTTTTGTTTTTTTCTCATCAGAAGTCAGAGTGACGATATTGATTTCATGGGAAATCTCTGGCAAGGTTTCTTTCCATCTGCCACGTTCTGCTTTTGGGTCTACAATCACTGCTTGTGCCCCATAAAGCACCGCATAATAGACGATAAGGTTATTCGCAAAGGATTTACCACCACCCAGCGAACCAACAAAAGCCGACGCTAACGCATTGGTTACTGAACCCTTAACCCCTTGACTGGCAAGAGCAGGTTTCAGATAGACATTGCGTCCAGTATCTAAGCTGTAGCCAACATAAATCCCCTCATTTTCCCCCAGCATTTGAGTAGCACCAAAACCTAAACCAGCGAGGAAATCAGAGGTCACGTATTGAATATAATCATTCATATAACGCTTGCTGGCAGGTAAAAATTCTTCATGTAAGCCGAGCATATCCCCAAATGGTCGTACCAGTTTTACGCTTAAATCGTCATAAAAATCTTTCACTTCATTACAACGACGTTTGAGTTCGTCAAGATCATTTGCTGATACCCTTACCACATAAGACAGCTTGTACATAGATTCCTTGCTTTGGTCTAAATTGGTTTCCAGCTCATTCACACTTTCCAGAGCTTCCGCCACATTGGAGCTGGTTTCATTATCACTTTGCCAAGCGTGGTTATCCAAGTCTTTCAGTTCTTTCTTTTTATTGCGGACAGTAGATAGGGCTTTACGATTCGCTACAATTTCCACATTCATTGACGTATCAATCGGGAATGTAAATTGCTGTTGCTGGTAGTAGAAGATTTCAGAGGACGGGAAGTCCAGTTCTCCGACAATGCTGTTAATGGTAAAGTAAGCTACATAGACGGTTTCATCTTCCTGCTGGATTTTCAAATATCGCTGTTTTTCTTCCACCAAACAGCGAGTAGGCTTAATCAAGTCATAGTATTTAATCAGCGTTTCATTATCCAGCTTTTTCTTTGATAGATGGTACTCATACTCTTCATAGGCAGTGCCTGTCTGTCCGTAAAGGTGTTCAATCAGATAGCCGAAGTCGTCCTTATCTAACCTGCGGATTTTGAAACGACGAGAGATTTTATTTTCTAAGAGCTTTTCCATCTTCTGAAAACGCAGGATTTCATCATTACTCATACTAACAAAATCGCCCATCAGCTTATGGTTCACATCATAGACAAAATCAGACAAAGCATTTTTTGCTTCAACGGTAAGACTTTTCATAGAAAACTCCTGATCGTTGAGAAGCAACTTAAAGCCGATAAGAAACGGTAGTTCACTTGATTTTCGCCAATCATGGATATTAAAGCGTCTGTCTGTTGGTCGATTTTGTCATAGGCAACCGCTTTGAGCTTGCCAGTGACTTCATTTTTGGAACGCTCTTGTGCAGAACGTATGCTGGATTCTGTACTGATTTGTAAAGCATGAATTTTGCCATCACGATTTTGTGCGATAAGCTGTCTGAAAGAATCATGCACTTGTATTTTCTGTTCTGGACTTAGAAATGAGTAATTGTAAGGAACAAGCTCATAGTAAGCATAACATTCCCCGTCTTTATTCCAGACGAGATTGTTTTCAATGTATTTAATTGGATATGCCATAAAATTCACTCCTAACTGCTGTAATGGCTTCTTGTGGCTGGTTTCTGCCAAGCGTTACTTTTTTTCCTGCATAGGTCAGCTTTGGTCGCAGTGCATAAGCAATGACAGACTTCAAAAATCCATAAGGCTTTTTACCATCAAAAGTTTTTGTAGACATAAACCATGTGAAAGCCACAGGAATCCCAAAGTATTTGAGAAATGCTCCCTCTATCATGGAAAGAGGGGGCAAGTTGCCAAGTATCATCACTGCAAAGAGTGACACGACAAACCATGTGGAGTGTGTAGCTTTGCTGGTAAAAGCATAGAAAGCTTGGTATGAATCAATAATGAAAAGCCTTGATTGTAAGGCTTTTTTTGTGGTTTTTGTGATAGAATATAGGTAGCTATAATCGAGAGCAACTAAGAAGCAGTAAAAATATTATTCATAAAATAATCAATATAAGGAAGATAAAATGACAGAAATTGACAAAAAGAATTTAAAAAAATTACCTTTATTGTACATTTGGAATTACTTATATAGCTTAGGGTGCTTCTTGCCATATTTACTCAATCTCATATTTTGGGATTAGAAACATTTATAGGGAGAATGTTACATATAGTAGGTGCACTTGGTCCAGCTATTGCAAGTAGCTTTTATTTGAAAAGGAATAATATAAAATTTAAACATTTTGTATTTAATAAAAGAAAAAAACAGTAGTATTTATTTCATTATTCATTTGTTAGCAATTTTTGATACTATTTTTCTGTATCTTCCTTAGAATTAAATGGAGTATCAATTTATCTGATGCCTTTATTCTTTATACAACTAATTTTTTTTGGTGGTGGACATGAAGAATTAGGATGGAGAGGAATATTACAGCCATTACTTGATAAAAAATATACTTATTGGCAATCTAATTTGATGGTAGGATCAATTTGGGGAATGTGGCATCTGCCTTTATGGTTTTATAGTTGGAGAAAGTCATCAAAGGATTTCCTTTTATTTTTATTTTTTTATATACATTATTTTTTTAAGTTTTTGTTTTTAGGGGCTTCTTTACCGTCAAACGAAATCTGTGGGATACTGTATATTATTTCATGCGTTCGCAAATTTGTTAAATCTCTATTTTGTGTTAAAAATTAATGTTATTTTTTTATTATCATTTTTTATTGGTTATTTTATTTATACTATATTAGCGAGTAATAGAATTAGTAAGGAAAAGTAATTTTAACTTTAGATTAGCATATCCATTATTGAAAGTAACGATTTGCTAATTAGATGATTAATGTTAGAGAATTTTCAATTGTAATTTTAAGTGGAGTTATGAATGTCGTTTCTTTTTGGAAGTGGTGAAATCTTTCCGTTCCACAGTATCATTTTAAAATGATTTTTCATTGCCTTTTTGTTTATTAGTATAAAGAAAAAAAATATTACCACATGTTGAGACAGTATCACTGCTTGTACAAGCTGAGGCATCAGCGAAGTAAAAGTAGATGTTCAGCCAATGCGACGAGGTGAGACCGAAGGTCGATAAGGTGTGTTCTGGGTACAGGACTCGTAAAGTAAGTAGGAAATATGACGAGATGATACAGAGAGTCTGAATCGGTCAGGTGACGTGCTTATTTACATTAGCCTGATAATGAAAATGGAGAGATTATCTATGGTTATATTGGAATTGTACCAAAATAATTATTCAAAGGATTTAGTCGCTTTTGATTCCATAGAAGATGGGAAAGCCTTTGTAGCTCAAATCCCGGGATACACTATGGAAACAGAAGATGGTTTTGAAGTGGAGTATTTTAATCCTAAAAACATACCGGATTATATGGAAATTATCTATAACGGAAACATTGTACCTTTTTCTAAATTTATGTTTGACTCTAAGGAAGATGTAGACATTATTTGGAAAGAAATCTCGAATCTATCCGAACCAAACGAAAAAGTAATCGAAGGCTATTCAAAAAAATCGATGCATATGTTGTTAACAACGATGAAGTTAAAACCTATGTCGAAGCGAGAGAAGTGAACTATCGCCAGGCAAAAGACTTTCTAGAAGGCAGTGGATATGAAGTAGACAGAAGTTTTTTCGGAAGTGAAGATGGCGAAGCGATTCTCTACAGAAAAAAAGGGAGCGAAGATTGGCATTTCTTATCACATTTAGACTCAATGTTTGTAGATATTGAAGATTTAGAGGAATATGTGAAGGAAGTACTAGAAGGATTGATCTAAGGAATTGAAGAATGCTATAAAAGGAGAAATCTGATGCTTGGAGCAATTGTTGGTGACATTGTCGGTTCTGTTTACGAATGGAACAATATCAAAACGAAGGACTTTCCTTTATTTCGGCAGGACTGCTTTTTTACAGATGACACGGTTATGACCTGTGCTGTTGCAGAAGCGATTATGAATGGGGGACAAAAAGACGACTTCATTGACGCCATGAAGAAATATGGCAGAATGTATCCGGATGCTGATTATGGTGCTCGGTTTAATGCATGGCTAAATAGCGATAACCGTGATCCTTACAATAGCTTTGGGAATGGATCAGCTATGCGTGTTTCTCCATGTGCTTGGGTCACGGACTGTGGTTTTTATGCGAGAACTGGTATGTGGCCATCATCTAGAGGACTTGCGAGTATTTCTGCAGAGGTAACTCATAATCATCCAGAAGGTATTAAAGGTGCTATGGCTACAGCTGATGCTATCTTTCTATGTCGTTTTTACTTTGGTGGTTATTGTAGAATACGAGCAACCAATTAATGACGATCCTACAGAATGTAAAAGACGGATTAAGGATTATATAGAGAAGACATACGGCTACAATCTATCTCAAACTTTAGATGAAATCCGTCCTAACTATCGTTTTAACGAAACATGTCAGGAAACTGTCCCTCAAGCCATTATTGCCTTTCTTGAAAGTAGGGACTTCGAAGATGCGATAAGAAATGCCATTTCCCTTGGTGGCGACAGTGATACTCTCGCTGCAATAACTGGCAGCATAGCAGAGGCAGCTTACGGTATCCCTGGTTGGATAAAGGATAAAGCATTTTCTTACTTGGATGAACCCTTAAAGGCTGTAGTTAGGAGATGGGAAAATAGAATAAAATTATATTAATCTCCAGTACGTCATATTTCTCTTTTCCGTATTTTCATTGTATAATAGGATTACATTTACTTACATACGGCGAAATGTAAACATTTTTATTTAAAATTAAGGAGAATATTAATGAAAAAAGCAATGGTAATTATCAACCCTACCTCTGGTGGTGAGAAGGCTTTGGATTACAAAGAAAAGCTGGAGAATAAAGCAAAAGAATATTTTGAGCACGTAGAAACCAAAATTACCGAAAAAGCTTTGGATGCAACACATTTTGCTGAAGAAGCTTCTCGTGAGCAGTTTGATGCAGTGGTTGTTTTCGGTGGAGACGGGACTGTCAATGAAGTCATTTCGGGTATTGCTGAAAGAGACTACATTCCTAAGTTAGGGATTATCCCTGGTGGGACGGGTAACCTCATTACGAAACTGTTGGAAATCAATCAAGACATCGATGGCGCTATTGATGAACTGGATTTCAACTTAACCAATACGATTGATATCGGAAAAGCGAATGACAATTATTTTGGTTATATCTTTAGTATCGGTTCTCTGCCAGAAGCGATTCACAATGTTGAAATTGAAGATAAGACAAAATTTGGTATTCTTGCCTATGCTGTAAATACCATGAAGTCTGTTATGACGGATCAGGTCTTTAACATTAAGGTTGAGACAGAAAATGGAAATTATGTTGGTGAAGCTAGCCATGTTTTGGTTCTCTTGACAAATTACTTCGCTGATAAGAAAATCTTTGAAGAAAACAAGGACGGCTATGCTAATATTTTGATTCTAAAAGATGCTTCTATATTCTCTAAACTATCCGTTATTCCTGATTTACTAAAAGGAGATGTTGTCTCAAATGACAATATCGAGTATATCAGAGCGCGTAATATTAAGATTTCTTCAGATAGTGAATTGGAGTCAGATGTTGATGGTGATAAATCGGATAACCTACCTGTAGAAATCAAAGTTCTAGCTCAACGAGTAGAAGTATTTTCAAAACCGAAAGAGTAGAAGGTAAAAATTAGTTTATTATTCACAACGAAATTAAGTTCTATATCAACGATTGGAGGGGGAATGAATTCTCTATTTGATGAATTTCGAACAATTTGTTCTCATTTAACCAAATCGGAATCACACCGACTCTCATGGGGTCCTTGGGTTTTGAATACCGTTCAAATGAAGAATGGAGGCCGTCTGACATTGACATTCATGTTCCTGGTGATCCTAGAGGTTGGGAAGCACCTGATCATCTCAGAATTTATGAGTGGGACAAGATAATGAAAGTGATGAAACACTTAGGCTATTCCTTAATAGATATTCATGAGCATGAATTCCAAAAAGATGGTCTGAGTGTTGAATTCGGAAGTATAGATTCTTTACCTGATTTTGCAGGAGTTTCGGAATCGGATATAGAGTTGATTCATCTCGAAAACATCACTTTTCGCATTCCAAATCTAGAACAGTTTTTAAGTATTTACAAGGCTTCTTCCCAAGATTCTTATCGAAATAAGCACAATAACAATAAGGATTTTAAAAAAATTGAGTGGTTGGAAAGACATTTGTAAATCATCATTTGAAAAGTAGCAAGTTGTAAGACTGGCTGCTTTTTTATTAATAGAACCAAACCACTAGAATCTACGGACAAGCCTTGAAAATAAAATACGAAAGTAGTATACTAGAATCACAATTATGAAAACGTTTGCGTAAAATTGGAATTAAAGCTCTAGGAGACAAATTAATGGAATTAAGTGCTATTTACCATAGGCCTGAGTCAGAGTATGCCTATCTTTACAAGGATAAGAAACTTCATATTCGGATTCGAACTAAGAAAGGGGAGATTGAAAGCATCAACTTGCATTATGGTGACCCTTTTATTTTTATGGAGGAGTTTTATCAAGATACAAAGAAAATGGCCAAGATAACTTCTAATACCATCTTTGATTATTGGCAGGTTGAAGTGTCCGTTGACTTTGCACGTATCCAGTATCTCTTTGAACTAAAGGATACAGAAGGTCAAAGTATTTTGTATGGCGATAAAGGGTGTGTGGAAAATTCTCTAGAAAATCTTCATGCTATTGGAAATGGATTTAAGTTGCCCTATCTTCATGAGATTGATGCCTGCCAGGTTCCTGACTGGGTTTCAGATACGGTATGGTATCAGATATTTCCTGAGAGATTTGCTAATGGAAATGCTCTATTAAACCCAGAAGGGACTTTAGACTGGGATTCATCTATCACACCTAAGAGTGATGATTTCTTTGGTGGTGATTTACAGGGGATTATTGACCATCTGGATTATTTGCAAGATTTGGGCATTACTGGACTTTATCTTTGTCCGATTTTTGAATCTACGAGCAATCATAAGTACAATACGACAGATTACTTTAAAATTGACCGTCATTTTGGAGACAAGGAGACCTTTCGGGAACTGGTGGAGCAAGCGCATCAGCGTGGTATGAAAATCATGTTGGATGCTGTATTTAACCATATTGGTTCGCAATCTCCTCAATGGCAAGATGTTGTCCAAAATGGTGAACAGTCTGCTTATAAAAATTGGTTCCATATCCAACAATTCCCAGTGACTACTGAAAAGCCAGCTAATAAGAGAGACTTACCCTATCATGCTTTTGGTTTCGAGGACTATATGCCTAAGCTAAATACGGCCAATCCAGAAGTCAAGGACTATCTTTTAAAGGTTGCGACTTATTGGATTGAAGAGTTTGATATCGATGCTTGGCGTTTGGATGTGGCTAATGAGATTGACCATCAGTTTTGGAAGGATTTTCGAAAAGCAGTTTTAGCTAAAAAGCCAGATTTTTATATCCTAGGAGAAGTCTGGCATACGTCTCAGCCTTGGTTAAATGGAGATGAGTTCCATGCGGTCATGAATTATCCTTTATCTGATAGTATCAAGGACTATTTCTTACGAGGAATTAAGAAGACAGACCAATTCATCGATGAAATCAATGGTCAGTCTATGTATTACAAGCAGCAGATTTCAGAGGTTATGTTTAATCTCTTAGATTCACATGATACAGAGCGAATCTTGTGGACGGCCAATGAGGATGTGCAACTGGTTAAATCAGCCCTAGCCTTTCTCTTTTTACAAAAAGGAACACCCTGCATCTATTACGGAACAGAGTTAGCCTTAACCGGCGGTCCCAGACCCAGATTGTCGTCGTTGTATGCCTTGGGAACGTGTATCAAGTGACAATGATATGCTGAACTTTATGAAGAGGCTGATTAAGATTCGGAAATACGCGTCAGTAATCATTTCGCATGGCAAATATAGCCTTCAAGAAATCAAGCCTGCTTTAGTAGCTCTGGAATGGAAATACGAAGGAAGGGTCCTCAAAGCAATATTCAACCAATCAACAGAAGATTATATTGTCGAGAAAGAAGCAGTAGCACTAGCAAGCAATTGCCAAGAATTAGAGAATCAGCTTTGTCATCTCTCCAAAAGGATTTGTGATTTTCTAAAAAGTAGTTGATGAAGATTATGAGTTTTATGTTTACAACTTTATATAGTATAATAAGGCTAATTACTAAACCTGTAAAAAGGAGAAGAGAGATGAAGAAATCAAGAAAAATTAGCCACATTAGGAATCTGTTCCGTCTTGTTTTTTTAGGCTTGACTGCTTGTCAACAACAAACATACTACTTTCTGAAGGGACGAATCAAAGGCAAAACCAGTTCAGCGAAAGTTCCATGGAAAGCTTCATACACCAAATCTAAACAATCAGGTAAGTACAGAAGAGGTCAAATCTCTCTTATCAGCTCATTTGGATCCAAATAGTGTTGATGCATTTTTTAATCTTGTAAATGATTATAATACTATTGTCGGCTCAACTGGCTTATCAGGAGATTTCACTTCCTTTACTCACACAGAATACGATGTTGAGAAAATTAGCAACCTTTGGAATCAAAAGAAGGGCGATTTTGTTGGGACCAACTGCCGTATTAATAGTTATTGTCTTTTGAAAAATTCAGTCACCATTCCACAGCTTGAAAAAAATGACCAATTGCTTTTCCTAGATAACGATGCGATTGATAAGGGGAAGGTCTTTGATTCACAAGATAAGGAAGAGTTTGATATTCTATTTTCGAGAGTTCCAACTGAAGCAACTACAGATGTCAAGGTTCACGCTGAAAAGATGGAAAAATTCTTCTCCCAGTTTCAATTTAACGATAAAGCTCGAATGCTATCTGTAGTCTTGCACGACAATCTGGATGGTGAGTATCTGTTTGTAGGCCACGTTGGAGTCTTAGTGCCTGCTGATGATGGTTTCTTATTTGTAGAGAAATTGACTTTCGAAGAGCCCTACCAAGCGATTAAATTTGCCAGCAAGGAAGATTGCTACAAGTATTTAGGCACCAAGTATGCGGATTATACAGGTGACGGACTAGCTAAGCCGTTCATCATGGATAATGATAAGTGGGTTAAGCTTTAATGGTGGTATGATATGACAGTAATCTTAGGACTTTTATTTATATTTTTTTGATGAGTTGGTGGGTTATTTCAATCGTTAATAGCCAGAAACCACTCTTTAGAGTATTGCTCATATTTCCAGACAGTCCATTTGTAGTTTTATTTGGATTGGTATATAATTTAACTTAGAGCAAAATAGGAGGATTAATCAGATGGAATTAAAAGATTTTACAGAAAAAGAACAGGAAATGATTAAGAAGGGGCTTACGACGTCTAAGATTAGTGACAAGGAAACTGCTGAGAAGATTCTTGCTCTAGTACCACAAGACTTGATTAAGCGAATCCCATTTTTTTCGTCAGAAAACATGCTACGACACGTACTATTAAACGCATTTCAATTGAACACCCTGAACTCTACGCTGCAGCTCAAACAAGTGGTGAAATTCCAGAAAAAGAACGCGAAGAATTACGTCAGATTATCACGACTATCTTTGAACAAAAAGATGAATAAGCATAGTATTAAGTAGAGAATGAAAAAATATTTTATTGGAGGTTTGGGAAGCAATGTCTATCATAGCAAGGATTTTCTTCAAGAACTAAATTCGCAGATTTATTTTCTAAATCCATATGAAAAGTATCTTCGAGATGAAACAGAATTGAAATCATGGTTTAAAAATGAGATTGTAGAGGAAGAATCTATATGTCTGATAGGTCATTCTCTTGGAGGAGATTTGGCGCGTTATCTTGCATCGGAATTTTATGAAGTGACAAAACTGATTCTTTTGGATGGTGGCTATCTAGATTTAGATAAGATTTTACCTTTAGATACAGAGTTAGAGGAAACTAAAAACTATATGGAATCTCAAGTTGTTTCGGACTTAGATGTTCTTATTTCTAAAGAAAAATCTGAAGCAAAGCATTGGTCAGAAAATATGGAGAAAGCCGTAAGGCAGTCCTATCACTGGAATGCGGAGTATAATAGATATGAGTTAGCTATAAAATATGAAAATATAGAAGCGATACTCAGCCTACGGAGGAAAATACAAGCTTTTAAGAGAGAAGTGGGAGATACCTTGTTTATCAGTCCTTGCTATTCTAATGAAGCTACATGGAGAGAGGAAGCCTTAAAAGAATTGCCAGACTATTTTGATACTATTCTTCTAGAGAACTTTGGCCATGAGCTTTTATACTGAAGCACCCAAAGAAATCGCTAGTATGATTAATGAGTGGCTCGCTTATTCTCAATGAGCTACTTGTATTGCTTGAAAAAAAGCATGTTTTTGCCAATGCTAATAAACGAATTGCTTTATTCGTTTTGGTGAAATTTATACAATTAAATGGCTATCGTTTTTCTGTTACCATTAAATAAGCACAAGATTCGTTAAGATACATTTAAAAGAACTAGTGGGACTAGTTCTTTTTATATCCGCTTTCACATTATACAACTTATACAAATCTATATAAAATATTATTTTTCCGAACAAAAATAGATATTTTTTCAAAAAAGTACTTTACAGAGTGTTAGAAGTATGTTATAGTAATAAAGCTTAGAAAATGAGATGATGTTTTCTAGCAAATATAAACCCGAGTAAAAAATGCCTACGGACAGGCAGGGTTGAATGCCGAAGCGTGGTTGAAAAACCACATTATTGATAGGGTTAAAAGCCTACTTTTATAAGTTGATGTTAGGACACTTGTCCTAATTCATAAATTTTAGTGTGGTGAAAGCACACGTCATCTTGTGAAACGATCAATAAAGTACGTAATATTTGCTACTAGAGAGTTAGGAAACATCGGGAACAGACATACTCAACAGAAACCAAAATAAACACGTCAGAAGATTGCAGAGCAGGTGAAAACCTGCTCTTTTTTCATGAGTCAACCTTTAGTTCCTTAGTTTTCATAAGGTTCTAAAAATACGGTAAAGGAGTATGTCTTGAAAGAGTTAGATCAAAACCAAGCCCCAATTTATGAGGCCTTGGTGAAGTTACGCAAGAAAAGGATTGTTCCCTTTGATGTTCCAGGTCACAAAGCGTGGACGGGGAAATCCAGAACTGGTCGAACTGTTAGGGGAGAAAAATGTGTTGGCATTGATGTCAATTCGATGAAACCCTTGGATAATCTTGGTCACCCCATTTCGATTATTCGGGATGCAGAGGAGCTGGCAGCTGATGCTTTTGGAGCAACCCATGCCTTTCTCATGATTGGGGGAACAACTTCATCGGTGCAGACTATGATTCTGTCAACCTGCAAGGCTGGAGATAAGATTATTCTGCCACGAAATGTCCATAAATCTGCTATCAATGCGCTGGTTCTATGTGGTGCTATTCCCATCTATATCGAGATGAGTGTGGATCCTAAGATTGGTATCGCTTTAGGTCTTGAAAATGACCGAGTAGCCCAGGCCATAAAGGACCATCCAGATGCCAAGGCCATTTTGATTAACAATCCCTACTTACTACGGAATCTGTTCAGACCTTAAAGGGTTTGACGGAAATGGCTCATGAAGCTGGCATGATGGTTTTAGTAGATGAGGCCCACGGAGCGCATTTGCATTTCACTGATAAACTTCCAATTTCTGCTATGGATGCAGGGGCTGATATGGCAGCAGTTTCCATGCATAAGTCTGGTGGGAGTTTGACCCAAAGCTCCATTTTTTTTATTGGGGAGCAGATGAACCCTGAGTACGTTCGTCAGATTATCAATCTGACCCAGTCAACATCCGCCTCTTACTTGTTGATGGCTAGTCTGGATATTTCACGTCGCAACTTGGCCCTTCGTGGTAAAGAGTCTTTTGAGAAGGTCATTGAACTATCAGAGTATGCTCGTCGTGAAATCAATGCTATTGGTGGCTACTATGCCTATTCAAAAGAGTTAATAGACGGTGTCTCGGTTTGCGATTTTGATGTAACCAAGCTGTCAGTTTACACTCAGGGTATTGGCTTAACAGGTATCGAGGTTTATGACCTCCTGCGCGATGAATACGACATTCAGATCGAGTTTGGTGATATTGGCAATATCTTGGCCTATATTTCGATTGGTGACCGCATCCAAGACATCGAGCGCTTGGTCGGTGCTCTGGCTGATATCAAGAGACTATACTCACGAGATGGGAAGGACTTGATAGCTGGAGAATATATTCAGCCCGAGTTGGTGCTGTCTCCACAAGAAGCCTTCTATTCAGAGAGAAAAAGTTTGACCTTGGATGAATCTGTTGGACAGGTCTGTGGAGAATTTGTCATGTGCTATCCTCCAGGGATTCCTATCTTGGCTCCTGGTGAACGCATTACACGTGAAATTGTCGATTATATCCAATTTGCCAAGGAACGTGGTTGCTCCCTCCAAGGGACGGAAGATCCTGAGGTCAATCACATCAACGTCATTAAGAGAAAGGAGAACTAGATGGATTTATGGTTTTCTGAAGTTCATACTCCAGATGTGAAATTGTCCCTGAGAACAGCCAAGCAACTCTACGCTGGTAAAAGTGAATGGCAGGATATCGAGGTTCTTGACACTCCAGCGTTTGGGAAAATACTGATTTTAAATGGGCATGTCTTGTTTTCAGATGCAGATGATTTTGTCTACAATGAAATGACCGTTCATGTTCCTATGGCTGTGCATCCCAATCCCAAGAAAGTTTTGGTTATTGGAGGTGGTGACGGTGGTGTTGCTCAAGTATTAACACTCTATCCTGAGCTAGAACAAATCGATATTGTAGAACCTGATGAAATGTTGGTAGAGGTTTGTCGTGAGTATTTTCCAGACTTTGCTGCAGGGCTAGATGATCCTCGTGTTACCATTTACTATCAAAATGGGCTACGCTTTTTGCGAAACTGCGAAGATGATTACGATATTATCATCAACGATGCGACAGATCCATTTGGACATACGGAAGGGCTCTTTACCAAGGAATTTTACGGTAACAGTTATCAGAGCCTTGAAAGAAGACGGCATCATGATTTACCAGCATGGTAGTCCCTTCTTTGACGAGGATGAGTCAGCTTGCCGAAGCATGCACCGCAAGGTTAATCAAGCCTTTCCAATTAGTCGGGTCTATCAAGCCCATATCCCAACCAGTCCAGCTGGCTATTGGTTGTTTGGATTTGCATCGAAAAAATATCACCCTGTCAAAGATTTTGACAAGGAAGGCTGGAAAAAACGCCAGCTTTTCACAGAATACTACACTGCAAACTTACACGTGGGAGCCTTTATGTTGCCCAAGTATGTTGAGGACATTTTAGAAGAAGAGGAAGGAAAAAAATGAGTCGTTTACTAGTTATTGGATGTGGGGGCGTTGCCCAAGTTGCTATTTCAAAGATTTGTCAAGATAGCGAAACCTTTACAGATATTATGATTGCTAGCCGTACTAAGTCAAAATGTGATGACTTGAAAGCTAAACTGGAAGGCAAAACAAGTACAAAGATTGAGACAGCTGCTCTTGATGCTGACAAGGTAGAAGAAGTGATTGCCCTGATTGAAAGCTACAAACCAGAAGCTGTTTTGAACGTAGCTCTACCATATCAAGATTTAACCATTATGGACGCTTGTTTGGCAACAGGTGTTCACTATATCGATACAGCCAACTACGAAGCTGAGGATACAGAAGACCCTGAATGGCGTGCTATTTATGAGAAACGTTGTAAGGAACTTGGTTTTACAGCCTACTTTGACTACTCATGGCAATGGGCTTATCAGGAAAAATTCAAAGAAGCAGGCTTGACCGCTCTGCTTGGTTCTGGTTTTGACCCAGGTGTGACTAGTGTCTTTTCAGCTTATGCCCTCAAACACTATTTTGATGAAATCCACTATATCGACATTTTAGACTGTAATGGTGGTGACCACGGTTATCCATTTGCAACAAACTTCAACCCAGAAATCAATCTACGCGAGGTTTCTGCGCCAGGTTCTTACTGGGAAGATGGAAAATGGGTCGAAGTTGAAGCCATGTCTATCAAGCGCGAGTACGATTTCCCTCAAGTTGGACAAAAAGACATGTATCTCCTTCACCATGAAGAAATCGAATCATTGGCCAAAAACATTCCTGGAGTCAAACGTATTCGTTTCTTTATGACTTTTGGTCAATCATACTTGACGCACATGAAATGTCTTGAAAATGTTGGACTCCTTCGTACGGATACCATTAACTTTAACGGCCAAGAAATCGTTCCAATCCAATTCTTTGAAAAGCCTTGCTTCCAGATCCAGCCAGCCTTGGCCCACGTACTGTAGGTAAAACCAATATTGGATGTATCTTTACAGGTGTCAAAGATGGCGTTGAAAAGACCATCTACATCTACAATGTTTGCGACCATCAGGAATGTTACGCAGAAGTTGGTTCACAAGCAATTTCTTACACGACAGGCGTTCCAGCCATGATTGGGACAAAATTGGTTATGAACGGTACTTGGAAACAAGCTGGAGTGTATAACCTTGAAGAATTGGATCCAGATCCATTCATGGAAGCTTTGAATGAGTATGGTTTGCCATGGGTTGTGGTTGAAAATCCACAAATGGTGGACTAATGAAGCTAGAACAAGTACCAACACCAGCTTATGTCATTGACTTAGCAAAGTTAGAAGCCAACTGCCGCATTCTACAATATGTTCAAGAAGAAGCTGGTTGCAAGGTTTTGCTTGCCCAGAAGGCTTATTCCCTTTACAAAACCTATCCCTTGATTAGCCAGTATCTATCTGGTACGACAGCTAGTGGACTCTATGAAGCAAAGCTGGCTAGAGAAGAATTTCCTGGTGAAGTCCATGTCTTTTGCACCTGCTTTCAAGGATGCAGACTTGGAGGAATTGCTGGAGATAACAGACCATATCGTCTTTAACTCAGAGAGACAGTTGCGTAAACATGGGGCTCGTTGTCGGGAGGCTGGTGTCAGTGTGGGTTTGCGACTCAACCCTCAGTGTTCAACTCAAGGAGATCACGCGCTCTATGACCCTTGTGCACCAGGTTCTCGTTTTGGAGTTACTCTAGACAAGATTCCGAGTGATTTGTTGGATTTGGTGGATGGACTTCATTTTCATACCCTTTGCGAGCAGGGAGCAGATGATTTAGAGACAACTTTGAAAGCTGTAGAAGAACAGTTTGGTCCCTACTTACATGAAGTCAAATGGCTCAATATGGGGGGCGGACACCACATCACAAGAGAAGGTTACGATGTGGATTTGCTGATTTCTGAGATCAAGCGTATCCGAGAAACTTACAATCTTGAAGTCTATATCGAGCCGGGTGAAGCCATTGCGCTCAATGCGGGTTATCTAGCAACTGAAGTATTGGATATTGTAGAAAACGGTATGGAAATCTTGGTTTTAGATGCCTCTGCGACCTGCCATATGCCTGATGTACTTGAGATGCCCTATCGTCCACCTTTGAGAAATGGCTTTGAGGCACAGGAAAAAGCCCATACCTATAGACTTTCTTCCAATACTTGTCTGACGGGCGATGTGATTGGTGATTATAGCTTTGAAAATCCAGTTCAAATCGGAGACAGACTTTATTTTGAAGACATGGCCATTTATTCTTTTGTCAAAAATAATACCTTTCAATGGTATTGGATTCCCAAGTCTCTATCTCATGGACGAACAGGGTGACTGTAGCTTAGTCAAAGCCTTCGGCTATCAAGACTTTAAAGGGAGATTATCATGATGGACAGTCCCAAAAAAATTAGGCTATCGCATGCCAGCAGAGTACGAACCCCATCATGGTACCCTCATGATATGGCCGACTCGACCAGGTTCATGGCCTTTTCAAGGAAAAGCTGCTAAAGCAGCATTTAGCCAGATTATCAAAAACCATAGCAGAAGGGGAAAGAGTCTATCTTTTGGTGGAGCAAGACTATCTATCTGAAGCCCAAGACTACCTTGGAGATAGCGTTGTTTATCTAGACATTCCCACCAATGATGCCTGGGCTCGTGATACAGGTCCGACCATTCTTGTCAATGATAAAGGCCAGAAATTAGCCATGGATTGGTCTTTCAATGCCTGGGGTGGAGCTGTGATGGTCTTTATCAAGATTATGAAGATGATGACCAAGTAGCCAGTCGTTTTGCTGAGGCCTTGGAAATACCTGTTTACGATGCCAAACCTTTTGTACTAGAAGGCGGAGCGATACATAGCGATGGTCAAGGAACCATTCTCGTGACTGAAAGTTGCTTGCTTAGTCCCTGGTCGCAATCCTCATCTAAGTAAAGAGGAAATCGAGAATACCTTATTAGAGTGCCTTGGAGCTGAAAAAGTTATCTGGCTTCCTTATGGTATTTATCAGGACGAAACCAATGAACACGTTGACAATGTTGCTGCCTTTGTTGGTCCTGCTGAGCTTGTTTTGGCTTGGACAGATGATCAAAACGATCCCCAGTATGCCATGTCAAAAGCAGATCTCGAACTCTTAGAGCAAGAAACAGATGCAAAAGGTCGTCACTTCACCATTCATAAATTGCCTATCCCTGCAGTTCGACAAGTTGTGACAGAAGAGGATTTGCCAGGCTACATCTATGAAGAAGGAGAAGAAGAGCGATACGCAGGTGAACGACTAGCAGCTTCCTACGTAAACTTTTATATCGCCAACAAGGCTGTCCTTGTTCCCCAGTTTCAAGATAAAAACGATCAAGTGGCCTTAGATATCCTCAGTAAGTGTTTTCCCAGACCGTAAAGTTGTCGGAATACCAGCCAGAGATATTCTCTTAGGTGGTGGCAATATCCACTGTATCACCCAACAAATCCCAGAATAGGAGAAAAAGATGAGAAATGTAAGAGTTGCAGCCATTCAGATGCAATGCGCTAAGGATGTGGCAACAAATATCCAAACAGCAGAGCGTTTAGTACGTCAGGCTGCAGAACAAGGCGCACAAATTATTCTCTTGCCTGAGTTGTTTGAACGTCCCTATTTCTGTCAGGAACGTCAGTATGACTACTACCAGCATGCCCAGTCGGTGACAGAAAATACAGCCATTCAGCATTTTAAAGTGATTGCTAAGGAACTAAAGGTTGTTTTACCGATCAGTTTCTATGAAAAAGATGGCAATGTCTTGTATAACTCTATTGCCGTTATTGATGCAGATGGGGAAGTGCTGGGTGTTTATCGAAAGACCCACATACCAGATGACCATTACTATCAAGAAAAATTTTATTTCACGCCTGGTAACACTGGTTTCAAGGTCTGGGATACTCGCTATGCTAAGATTGGGATCGGTATCTGTTGGGATCAATGGTTCCCTGAAACAGCCCGCTGTCTTGCATTAAATGGTGCTGAATTGCTCTTTTATCCTACAGCCATCGGTTCAGAGCCGATTTTGGATACAGATAGTTGTGGTCATTGGCAACGTACCATGCAAGGACACGCAGCAGCAAATATTGTTCCAGTCATTGCAGCCAATCGCTATGGTTTGGAAGAAGTCACTCCAAGTGAGGAAAATGGTGGACAGAGTTCCAGTCTTGACTTCTACGGTTCATCCTTTATGACGGATGAAACAGGAGCTATTCTAGAGCAAGCTGAAAGACAAGAAGAAGCTGTTCTGTTAGCTACTTATGACCTAGATAAGGGAGCAAGCGAACGCCTAAACTGGGGCTTGTTTCGAGATAGAAGACCCGAAATGTATCAACGCATTACGGACTAGTAGGGGAGAAATGAGAGATTCATTCTGCTAGACTCGTTTTCACTAGCAACTATAAGGATACTAGGTCATCTAGCAAGTGGATTTTATATTTTAACCCTCTAAGGCTTTCTCGCACTTTTGATGCGAGGAGCTTTTCTGTTTAAGCTTTATCAATAAAACATGCTATAATAGTTGCAGAAAGGTTGGTATTTATGGCTAGGATATTGGTTATTGAAGACAATAGTGACATTCAAGAGATTTTGCGAACACTTCTTACTGAGGAGCATGAGGTGATTCAAGCCTTTTCTGGTACAGAAGGAATCATGCGTTTTGACCAAGGTGGGATTGACCTCGTTTTGCTAGATATCATGCTTCCTGGGAAAAATGGGAATCAGGTTTTAAAAGCTATCAGGGAGCAAAGTCAAACTCCAGTCATTATGCTAACGGCTTTGAGCGATAAAAAACTTATCAGCCAATATCTTTTAGACGGTGCCAATGATTACATAGTGAAACCTTTTGATTTGGACGAAGTCTTTGCTAGAGTTACTGTTCAGTTACGTCAAAGCGTAGAAAAACAGCCTATGGAAATAGAAAAAACTGAAAATCTGCCACTAAACTTGAAAAATATCCAATTTGATGCAGAAAGTTTTGAAATCAAAAATAGCCAGGAAACGATTCGCCTTGCCAAGAAAGAATGCTTGATTCTCCAAACTCTCCTTAAACACCCTAAGAAAATTTTCACCAAAAAGAAGAACTTTATGAATTTGTCTGGGAGGATAGCTACCTACCTGGAGATAATACTCTCAATACGCATTTGAGTAATCTTCGTAAAAAATTAAACCAGCTTGACCCAAATCAAGAATATATTGAAACCATCTGGGGAGTTGGGGTAAGATTAAAAGGAGACAAGCAATGACCTACATGATAATCTTTTGTCCTACTGGTACTCCTAATTATTTTTATCGATTTGCATTTGATTCGCTACCATCTAGCACTTAAAAAGCTTGAGTCAACAGATTGAAGACAAGATTCTCACGGGTAGTATGAAAAGAGTCGGAGTCAGCATTTTTTCCAAACATTTTTTACATCTCTACCAGCAGATTGAAAATCTATTTCAGGAAGTGGAACAATCTCGATTGGTTATGAAAAGGGAAAAGCAGACTCTGGATATGGCCATCAGCAATATCGCCCATGATATTCGGACACCTTTGACTATCGCTTCAGGCTACACCCAACAATTGATAAAAGTCTCCTGAAAGACAAAGCAGAAACCTTACAAAAAATAGCCCAGCATCTTGATTTAGTTTCCAAACGTTTGGAGGCTCTCCTAGAATATCGTCGTTTGATGGAAGGAGCTGTCAAACCGAAACTGGAAGAAGTGGATTTTTCAGCTTTTATTACCAAGAAGACTCTGGCTTATTATGATGTTTTTCAGGCGGCAAATATCACGCTTGATTTTAAGGTTGAAGCTGGTTTAACAACGAGGACTGATGAAGACTTGCTGGATCGAATTTTACAAAATTTGCTTGGAAATGTCCTCAAACATGGCAAGGAAGAAGCGCGGCTATCTTTGAGAAAGGAAAAGGCACAGCTTGTCTTAGAGATTGCAAACCTTGTCAAACAGCCCATCAAAAAAATAGAAAATCTCAGCAACCGTTTTTATTCTGAAAATCTATCAGACACGGAAGAATCCTCTGGTTTAGGCCTTTATATCACTGAGGAATTATGCCATCTTCTCGGTGCAGAGATGAAACTAAGCACAGATGGGCAGTGGTTGTCGGTTTTTCATTTACTTTTAACGAAAAGAAACCTCCTCTGTAGGCTAGAGGAGGTCGTTTTATTATAGACTTTTCTTTTTAAAAACTGCCAATCCACTTAGATTAAAGATTACAATAACAGCTAAGGTAACTATAAGGGTATAGAAAATGGATTCACTATTAGCAGTCATAGCATAGAAAAACTGCAATGATAAATATGGCAAAATTTTGATATTTGGAAAAATGAGCATTGGCATAGAAAGTAAGATAGAGCTGACCAAATAACCAATAAATACCGCAAGATAAGAATGACTAACATAGAGGATGAAAGGAAACAATGGAAAGCCAAGCAAGGAGGCAAAAGGTAATTGAAGGAAAATGGTTACCAGTAGATTGCCAATAAAGCCATCAGGCATAGTTCCAAATCCATTTAAGATAGTTGCTGGAATAAAGGCAATCACAAGGCTGATGATGAGTTGCAAAGAGTGCAATACAAGCCAATACAAAGGCTTTGGCAAGGAAAAACTCTGTACGAGAAACACCCACTGTAAAATTATTTTTATAGAGTTTGCCGATTAAATCAACTCCAAGAACGAGGCAGGCTAGGACGATGCAGAGAAAAACGAGGTTTGAACCTTGACTAGATGCGTTGATAAGGGCTTGTACACCGTCCCAACCATGGGTTGGAATTTCTGGTTCTTCTGTCTGGATTGCCATCAGATGACCCGTAGCTCCTATACTTGCACCCATTAGCATGAGAGCAAAGAGAATGAACTCTGTAATCCAGAATCCTTTGGAACGGAAAAGACGGTAAAAGTCTGCTTGAATGGTATGTATCATGATTTTCCTCCTATTCGACCAATTGAGTGAAGTATTCTTCTAGGTTTTGACGGGCATAGTAAATCTCGTCAATGGCAACATCTGCCAAGGTTAATTCCTTGAGAATCTGTTTGACATCTTGTTCCTGACCAAAGATGTGGATTTCATTTTCAGGATTAACAACCTTGAACTGGAGCTGGATTTGTTCTTTCAATACTTGACAAGCTTTCTCTTTGATCAGCTGTCTTAAGCACAATATAATCCTCACTTAGTGTTTCAAATTCAGCTTTGCTGATTTCACGGATAATCTTGCCTTGATCTAAAATACCAAAAGCGATTAGCTACGAGATAGAGTTCTGACAAGATATGGCTAGAGATGAGAATGGTGATCCCTTTTTCTTGATTGAGCCGTTGAATCATTAGTCGAAATTCTTTGATACCGATTGGGTCGAGACCGTTGATAGGTTCATCTAAGATCAGGAAGTCTGGTTTGGATAGGAGGGCAATGGCGATACCAAGTCTTTGTTTCATTCCTAGCGAGAAATCACGAAAGACTTTTTTACCTGTATCTGGCAAACCTACATAGTCCAGCGTTTCTCGAATGACTTGATCAGCATTTGGAATATGACGAATCATACAATAATATTTCAGATTTTGATAGGCTGTTAAGTGATTATGAGCTACAGGTGATTCGATCACTGAACCTACTCGAGATAGAGCCCTTGGTCCACTCATTTTTCCGATTGACTAGAAAAGAGGGAAACAGTTCCTTTATCCGCAAAACAGTAGTTGCGTAATGATTTTTTTATCAAGGTGGTTTTTCCCAGCTCCGTTCTTCCCGATAAGTCCATAAATATCTCCCTCTCTTATCGTTAGATGAAGATCCTGAAGAATAGCTTGTTTGTCAAAGTTTTTTTGGACAATCCATGAATGTCAAGTACTGTTTTTCATGATTCTCTCCTTTTGATTTATTTTGATAACTTTTAGTATAAAGCATAGAAATCAAAGAAAGCTCAAGGATTTCTAAAGAGTTTCTAAAGTTTTTAGGAATTCTTAAATATCAAAACCCAGTTGATATGAACTGGGCTTCTTAATTATAAAATATATTTCTCAATGGCACGCGCAACGCCGTCTTCTTCGTTGCTGGCTGTAACATCATCAGCTAGAGATTTGACATAATCACTGGCATTTCCCATTGCAATGCCAAGTCCTGCAAACTGGAGCATTTCGATATCGTTATTAGCATCGCCCATGGCCATGATTTCTGAGGAATCAATCTTCAAAATATCTGCTAGTCGTGAAAGAGCAGTAGCCTTTGTCGTACCAAGTGGCATAGCTTCATAAATGACAGGCTGCGAACGAACTCCACTAAATCGTTGGCAGAGTTCTGTAGCAAAACGCTCTTCAAAATCGTCTGTTTGACTCTCTGTACCCAAAAACATCCCTTGGAACATCCGGTACTTGCCACTAGTCGCTTCCTCAAGAGAAATTTCAGTCAGGTCTGAAAAGACCAGCTTGGCATCATTTTGAACAATTTCATTAGGCTTACCACCGAGGACAAAATAGTGTTCCTCATCAAAAAGAGTCAACTGAACATCACTTTTTTCAGCTAGGTCATAGAGGTATTCGATGTCTGCTGGACTCAGTTCTTGCCAGTCAACTAACCCCCAGTCACTGGTCTGGTGGGTTGAGCAACCGTTATTAACAATCACATACTCATTCTGGAGGTCAAGACCCAGTTTTTTGTAGTAGGGGAGGACACCGAAAAGCGGGCGACCTGTACAGAGAACTAGTTTGACACCTTTTTCAATAGCTTGGTGAATAGCAGTAATGTGAGCTTGTGGGATTTCCTTGGCTTCATTGAGGAGGGTTCCGTCCATATCCAAGGCTAGTAGTTTAATCATAGGTCTTCCTTCTTTTTCTTTTGGTATTATTATAGCATATTTTGGAGGAAAGGAGGAGGAATCTTCGGGCTAATCATGGTATAATAAAAGGTAATGAAAAATTCTAACGAGGCTGAGATGAAATTACTTTATACAGATATTCGGACTTCTTTGACAGAAATTCTAACTAGAGAGGCGGAAGAGCTAGTTGCTACTGGCAAGCGGGTCTTTTACATCGCCCCCAACTCTCTTTCTTTTGAAAAAGAACGCGCCGTGCTGGAATGCTTGTCCCAGCAGGCTTCTTTTGCGATTACCGTCACGCGCTTTTCGCAGATGGCTCGTTACCTGATTTTGAATGATCTGCCTGCCAAGACCAGTCTTGATGATATTGGTCTTGGGATGGCCTTTTATAAGTGTCTTGAGGCACTCGATCCCAAGGATTTACGTGTTTATGGTGCGATTAAGCAGGATCCTCAGTTTATCCAGCAGTTGATTGATCTTTATCACGAGATGACGACTGCTCAGATGAGTTTTTTGGACTTGGAGAGTTTGACGGATGAGGACAAGAGGGCCGATTTACTCTTGATTTTTGAGAAGGTAACGGCCTATCTCAATCAAGGGTCAGTTGGCTCAGGGAAGTCAATTGTCCCATTTGATTGAGGCTATTGAGAATGACAAGGTAAGTAGTGATTTTACTCAAATCGCCTTGGTTATTGATGGATTTACTCGTTTTTCTGCTGAGGAAGAGCGGATTGTGGACCTACTTCACGGCAAGGGTGTTGAGATTGTCATTGGAGCCTATGCTAGTAAGAAAGCCTATACCAGCCCATTCGCTGAAGGCAATCTCTATCAAGCCAGTGTGGAGTTTCTCCATCATCTAGCCTCTAAATACCAAACTCCTGCTCAGGATTGTTCTCAAACTCATGAGAAGATGGATAGTTTTGACAAGGCCTCTCGTTTGCTGGAGTCTTCTTATGACTTTTCAGAATTAACATTGGATGTCGATGAGAAGGACCGTGAAAACTTACAAATCTGGTCTTGCTTGACGCAAAAAGGAGGAGTTGGAGCTAGTAGCTCGTAGCATTCGTCAGAAATTACATGCCAATCCAGACCTGAGTTACAAGCATTTTCGTATTCTCTTGGGGATGTAGCTTCTTATCAATTATCTCTAAAAACGATTTTTGACCAGTATCAGATTCCTTTCTATCTTGGTAGAAGCGAATCCATGGCTCACCATCCTTTGACACAGTTTGTCGAGTCTATTTTGGCTTTGAAACGCTATCGTTTCCGTCAGGAAGATTTGATTAATCTCCTCAGAACAGGTTTGTATACCGACCTTAGTCAAGCTGATATTGATGCTTTTGAGCAATATATCCGCTATCTTGGTATCAATGGCTTGCCAGCCTTTCAGCAAACCTTTACCAAATCCCACCATGGAAAATTTAATCTTGAGCGTTTGAATGCCCTTCGTCTGCATATTTTAACACCTCTTGAAACCCTCTTTGCCAGTCGAAAACAGAAGGCTGAAAATCTCCTACAAAAATGGAATAGCTTTCTAAAAGAAAGTTCAGTGACCAAGCAGTTACAAGATTTGACAGCCACTATGGAAGCTGTAGAACAGGAAAGACAAGCCGAAGTTTGGAAGGCTTTCTGTCATGTTTTAGAACAATTTGCGACCGTTTTTGCTGGTTCACAAGTTAGTCTGGAGGACTTCTTAGCCTTGCTTCATTCCGGTATGAGTCTATCTCAATACCGTACCATTCCAGCGACAGTGGACACCGTTCTGGTGCAGAGTTATGATTTGATTGCCCCTCTGACAGCTGACTTTGTCTACGCCATTGGACTGACTCAGGACAATTTACCAAAAATTGCGCAAAATACTAGCCTTTTAACTGATGAAGAAAGACAAAATTTAAATCAAACGACCGAAGAAGGCGTTCAATTGCTGATTGCCAGCAGTGAAAACCTCAAGAAAAATCGCTATACTATGCTTTCCTTAGTCAATTCTGCCCGTAAGCAGTTGGTTTTGTCGGCTCCAAGCCTTTTTAACGAAAGTGAGAGTAAGGAGTCAGCCTATCTTCAAGAGCTGGTCCATTTTGGATTTAGCAGGAAAGAGAAGAAGATAAATCACAAAGGGCTGTCTAAGGAGGATATTGGGTCCTATCACAGTCTTTTGTCTAGTCTGGTTGCCTATCACCAGCAGGGCGAGATGAGTGAGACTGAGCAAGATTTGACCTTTATTAAGATTCTGGCGCGTGTCATGGGTAAAAAACTAGAACAGCAAGGTCTGGAAAATCCAGCCCTCCCAACCAGCCCGAGTAGCAAGCCCTTAGCCAAGGACACCTTACAGGCTCTCTATCCTGCTGAACAGGAATTTTACCTGTCTACCTCTGGTTTGACGGAGTTTTATCGCAATGAATACAGTTATTTCCTCCGCTACGTGTTAGGCTTGCAGGAGGAATTGCGCCTGCGTCCAGATGCTCGTAGTCATGGGAATTTCTTACACCGCATTTTTGAACGTACCTTGCAGTTGCCTGACGAAGATTCCTTTGACAAACGTCTAGAACAAGCTATCCAAGAAACCAGTCAAGAACGCGAATTTGAAGCCATTTATCAAGAAAGTTTGGAAGCCCAGTTTACAAAGGAAGTTTTGCTTGATGTTGCACGGACGACCGGACATATTCTTCGTTATAATCCATCCATTGAGACTATTAAAGAAGAGGCGAATTTCGGTGGAAAAGAGCAGGCCTTTATTCAATTGGACAATGGACGCAGTGTCTTTGTACGAGGTAAGGTTGACCGCATTGACCGATTGAAAGCTGATGGGGCGATTGGAGTGGTAGACTACAAGTCCAGTCTGACTCAGTTCCAGTTTCCTCATTTCTTTAATGGCCTTAATTCCCAGTTGCCAACCTATCTAGCTGCCCTAAAAAGAGAGGGGAGCAGAACTTTTTTGGTGCCATGTACTTGGAAATGGCTGAACCTGTCCAATCTCTGATGGCCGTTAAAAAGTCTGGCAGGTGCAGTAGTAGAAGCCAGCAAGTCAATGAAATACCAAGGCCTCTTTTTAGAAAAAGAAAGCAGTCATTTGGGTGAATTTTACAACAAAAACAAGGCTAATCAGCTGACAGATGAGGAATTCCAGCTCCTACTGGACTACAATGCCCAACTTTACAAGAAAGCAGCTGAGAAAATTTTAGTAGGCCAGTTCGCCATTAACCCTTATACTGAAAATGGCAGAAGTATTGCACCGTATGTTCAGCAACATCAGGCCATTACAGGATTTGAAGCCAATTACCACCTGGGTCAAGCCCGTTTTCTAGAAAAGTTGGACTTGGCTGACGGCAAGCGTCTGGTCGGAGAAAAACTCAAGCAAGCTTGGTTTGAAAAAATAAGAGAGGAGTTGAATCGATGAAGCCCATTCCCTTTTTAACTGAGGAGGAAATTCAAAAATTGCAAGAAGCAGAAGCTCATTCGAGCAAGGAACAAAAGAAAACTGCCGAGCAAATCGAAGCTATCTACACTTCTGGTCAGAATATCCTCGTTTCAGCGTCGGCTGGTTCTGGGAAGACCTTTGTCATGGCCGAGCGCATTCTGGATCAGTTAGCGCGTGGTGTCGAAATTTCTCAACTCTTTATCTCAACCTTTACCGTCAAGGCTGCCACAGAGCTTAAGGAACGTTTGGAGAAAAAAATAAGCCAACAAATCCAAGAAAGTAGTGATGTTGACCTCAAACAACACTTGGGACGCCAGTTGGCAGACCTACCCAACGCTGCCATCGGAACCATGGACTCCTTCACACAAAAATTCCTTGGCAAACATGGTTATCTACTTGATATTGCGCCTAATTTCCGTATTTTACAAAACCAAAGCGAGCAACTTCTTCTAAAAAAACAAAGTCTTTCATGAGGTCTTTGAAGCCCATTACCAAGGTAAACAGAAAGAGACCTTTAGTCATTTGCTGAAAAATTTTGCTGGACGTGGAAAAGATGAACGTGGTCTGCGCCAGCAAGTCTATAAAATTTATGACTTCCTCCAATCCACCAGCAACCCTCAGAAGTGGCTGAGTGAATCTTTCTTAAAAGGATTTGAAAAAGCTGATTTTAGCAGTGAAAAAGAAAGACTGACTGAGCAAATCCAGCAAGCCCTTTGGGAATTTGGAAAGTTTTTTTCCGTTATCATCTGGATAATGAAGCCAAGGAGTTTGCAAAGGCCGCTTATTTAGAAAATGTTCAGTTAATTTTGGATGAAATTGGCTCCCTAAATCAGGAATCCGATAGTCAAGATTATCAAGCGGTGCTTGCGCGTGTTGTCGCCATATCTAAGGAGAAAAATGGTCGGGCCCTGACTAATGCGAGTCGTAAGGCTGATTTGAAGCCCCTGGCTGATGACTATAACGAAGAGAGAAAGACTCAGTTTTCTAAACTAGGACAACTAGCAGACCAGATAACCATTCTCGACTATCAAGAACGTTATCATGGAGATACATGGGAACTAGCTAAAACCTTTCAAGTCTTCATGAGTGATTTTGTGGAAGCTTATCGTCAGCGTAAACGTCAGGAAAATGCCTTTGAATTCGCTGATATCAGCCATTACACCATTGAGATTTTAGAGAAATTCCCGCAAGTTCGTGAAGCTTATCAGGAACGTTTCCACGAAGTCATGGTAGACGAGTATCAGGATACCAACCATATTCAAGAACGGATGTTGGAATTGCTGTCTAATGGTCACAATCGCTTTATGGTGGGAGATATCAAGCAATCTATCTACCGATTCCGTCAAGCAGATCCGCAGATTTTCAATGAAAAGTTCCAACGCTATGCGCAAAATCCAAAAGAGGGCAAGCTCATTCTCCTCAAAGAAAATTTCCGTAGTAGTTCAGAAGTGCTGTCAGCAACCAATGATGTCTTTGAACGTCTCATGGACCAAGAGGTCGGCGAAATCAACTATGACAGTATGCACCAGCTTGTTTTTGCCAATACCAAACTGACTCCCAATCCAGACAACAAGGCAGAATTTCTCCTCTACGACAAAGACGACAGTGGGCATGAGGAAGAAGAGGACCAAGCAGAAACAAAATTAACAGGTGAAATGCGTCTGGTCATCAAGGAAATCCTTAAACTCCATCAGGAACAAGATGTTACCTTTAAAGAAATTGCCATTTTGACCTCCAGTCGCAGTCGTAATGACCAGATTCTTCTCGCCCTGTCTGAGTATGGGATCCCCGTCAAAACTGATGGAGAGCAAAACAATTATCTCCAATCCCTAGAAGTACAAGTCATGCTAGACACCCTTCGTGTCATTCACAATCCCCTGCAAGACTATGCCTTGGTTGCCCTTATGAAGTCTCCAATGTTTGGCTTTGATGAGGATGAGCTAGCACGTTTATCCCTTCAGAAAGCAGAGGATAAAATCCAAGAAAATCTCTATGAGAAACTGGTCAATGCTCAAAAACTGGCAAGCAGTCAAAAAAGCTTGATTCACACAGCTCTAGCTGAGAAAACTAAACCAATTCATGGATATCCTAGCTTCTTGGCGCTTGTATACCAAAACCCACTCGCTCTATGATTTGATTTGGAAGATTTACAACGATCGTTTTTATTATGATTATGTTGGGGCTTTGCCAAATGGTCCTGCTAGACAGGCCAATCTCTATGCCCTAGCTCTGAGAGCAGATCAATTTGAAAAGAGTAATTTCAAGGGCTTATCACGTTTTATTGGTATGATTGACCAAGTCTTGGAAGCCCAGCACGATCTTGCAAGCGTGGCTGTCGCATCGCCAAAAGATGCAGTTGAGCTCATGACCATCCACAAGAGTAAAGGTCTGGAGTTTCCTTACGTCTTTATCCTCAATATGGATCAAGATTTCAACAAGCAAGACTCTATGTCAGAAGTCATTCTCAGTCGTCAAAATGGGCTTGGTGTCAAATATATTGCCAAAATGAAGACAGGAACAGTGGAAGATCACTATCCTAAAACCATCAAACTCTCCATTCCTAGTCTGACCTATAGGCAGAACGAAGAAGAATTACAGCTGGCAAGCTATTCAGAGCAGATGCGTCTGCTGTATGTTGCCATGACGAGGGCTGAGAAAAAGCTTTATCTTGTCGGTAAAGGTTCTCGTGAAAAGTTGGAAGCCAAAGAATACCCAGCAGCTAAAAATGGAAAACTAAACAGCAACACTAGACTTCAAGCAAGGAATTTCCAAGATTGGATTTGGGCTATCAGCAAAGTGTTTGTCAAGGATCATCTCAACCTAGCTATCGCTTCGTTTGTGAAGATCAGCTGACTAGAGAAGCTATCGGAGAATTGGAAAACAAAAGTCCTCTCCAAGATAGCTCCCAAGCAGACAATCGTCAGTCAGAAACCATTAAAGAAGCTCTTGAAATGCTGAAAGAGGTGGAAGTTTATAATAGTATTCACCGCGCAGCCATTGAACTTCCTAGTGTTCAAACTCCAAGTCAAATCAAGAAATTCTACGAACCAGTTATGGATATGGAAGGTGTCGAGATTGCAGGTCAAGGCCAGTCAGTAGACAAGAAAATCAACTTTGATTTGCCAGATTTTTCAACCAAAGAAAAGGTAACAGGAGCTGAGATTGGTAGTGCTACCCACGAACTGATGCAGAGAATTGACCTCAGTCAGCGACCAACACTTGCTAGCCTGACAGAAACTCTCAAACAAGTTCAAACCAGCCCAGCTGTCAAAGACAAGATTAATCTTTCGAAAATTCTTGCATTCTTTGACACAGCACTCGGTCAGGAAATTCTCGCTAATACCAACCATCTTTATCGCGAGCAACCTTTCTCCATGCTCAAACGAGACCAAAAGAGTCAGGAAGACTTTGTTGTCCGTGGAATCTTGGACGGCTATCTGCTTTATGAGGACAGGATTATTCTGTTCGACTATAAGACAGACCGCTATGATGATCCAAGTCAACTCATAGACCGTTATCGTAGTCAGTTATCCCTATACGGAGAGGCTTTATCTCGAGCCTATTCAATTGACAGCATTGAAAAATACTTGATTTTACTCGGTAAAGATGAGGTTCAAGTTGTAAAAGTATAATCTAGAAAGGAGACCTCATGACACTTCCAGTTAGAAAATCCCTGCACGATGCGGTTTTACAGGCTTCAAAAGCTAATACTTGGGAACAAGCTACCAAGGAATGGAATGAAGTTTCCTTGATTTTTAACGGTATCGGCCGTAGCAATTGTGTCTGTGGAAATGCCATAAAATACGCTTATGAACTCTTTAACGGTGTTACAGGCCAACGCCTCTTTCCAATTGGTAGCGACTGTGTTCGTCATTTTCATCGATTGTCCCTTGACCAGCAACTGGAAGAGGAAGAAAAACTGCTCAGAAAGGTTGAAAATCTGACCAGAAAAGCCCAGAAAAAGGAAAAAATCAAGGTCAATAAAAGTGACTTTGACGAGCGTCTTCTAAAGTGGCTCTGGGAAAAAGGTGTTTTTAAACCCAATCGTGGCAATCAATTTGCACCTGAGAGAGACTACCAGCTTTTCCTAGAAGTCTTTCAAGGAGGAAATTGGACCAGGGCAGAACCCAAGAAGAAAGCTCGGATGGAAGAAGTCCTTGAAAAAGTGTATCAAACCCTTTTTACTTGGAAAACCAGATGACCAACTCTACCTTGTCAAGCTAGGTAAGGAGAAAATTGACTACGAACAAGAACTCCGTATCCAGGCAGAGAAAGAGCGCAAGAAGAGGGATAAAATCGCCAAGCAATATGCAGACAATCTGGTTCTAGCTATGGGCCCAGCAGAGCGTGCCTATCAAGACTACTTTGGCTTTACAGAGACCCTGACCCAAGAAGAACGTAAGTGGGAGAAAATACTTTTTGGTAAAAATCGAACAGAACGGGCTATCAAGGCCAAACAATACCAAAAAGAGCTGGAAAAAGACCAACGAATTGCCAGTCAGGATCCAATTGAGAGAAAGCAGAAGCAGACCTGGCTCCTCAATTCCTATTTTCGTGAGCTTCCTGAAGAAAAATCCCGATTTGCTCGACTCTTATTAGAATATCGAAAAAGTGGAGAAGTGCCCTTTTCAACTGAATATCTGTCAGATCATCTGCTCGACTTTTTCTATAAAATGAAAGCCTTTGAGTTTGAAATCGCACCAGAACAAAGTTCGAGATTTTCTAAAAGAAAGCCTCCAGGCAGAACATCTCTCCTCAGCACAGGAAAGCTGGATAGAAGGGATTCTAACAAATTGCATAGTCCCATTTTTATCTCGAATACTCATCTAAAACTAAATATATAAGACATAGAATTTTTATACAAGGTTAATATATAAATTAAGTGAATTTGAAATCAGTCTTCCTTTAAAAAGTAGCTATTACAAACAAAAGCTTATGCAAAAAAGAATAATTTATGATAGAATAGAGGATAAGAAAGAAAACGTTTTTACAATTTTTTCAATCCGAAGGAGATATATTATGGCTACTATTCAATGGTTTCCTGGTCACATGTCTAAAGCTCGTCGACAAGTGCAGGAGAATTTAAAATTTGTTGATTTTGTGACGATTTTGGTGGATGCACGCTTACCTCTATCTAGTCAAAATCCTATGTTGACCAAGATTGTTGGTGACAAACCAAAACTCTTTGATTTTAAACAAGGCAGACTTGGCTGATCCCAGCAATGACCAAGGAATGGCGCCAGTATTTTGAATCACAAGGAATCCAGACTCTGGCTATCAACTCCAAAGAGCAAGTGACTGTAAAAGTTGTAACAGATGCGGCCAAAAAACTCATGGCTGATAAGATTGCTCGCCAGAAAGAACGTGGGATTCAGATTGAAACCTTGCGTACCATGATTATTGGGATTCCAAATGCTGGTAAATCAACTCTCATGAACCGTTTGGCTGGTAAGAAAATTGCTGTTGTCGGCAACAAGCCTGGTGTTACCAAAGGTCAACAATGGCTCAAAACCAACAAAGACTTGGAAATTTTAGATACGCCAGGGATTCTCTGGCCTAAGTTTGAGGATGAAACTGTTGCCCTTAAGTTAGCATTGACTGGAGCTATCAAAGACCAGTTGCTTCCTATGGATGAGGTAACTATTTTTGGTCTCAATTATTTCAAAGAACATTATCCAGAAAAGTTGGCTGAACGCTTCAAACAAATGAAAATTGAAGAAGAAGCGCCTGTGATTATTATGGACATGACCCGTGCCCTCGGTTTCCGTGATGACTATGACCGCTTTTACAGTCTCTTCGTGAAGGAAGTCCGTGATGGCAAACTCGGTAACTATACCTTAGATACATTGGAAGACCTAGATGGCGACGATTAAAGAAATCAAAGAACTCCTTGCAACGGGCACGGAGTTAGAAAGTCCTGTTTTTTTAGAACTCGAAAAGGATAGTCGCTCTGGAGTTCAAAAGGAAATCAGCAAGCGTAAAAAAGCCATTCAGGCAGAATTGGATGAGGATCTTCGTTTGGAAGCTATGCTTTCCTACGAAAAAGAACTGTATAAGCAAGGATTGACCTTAATTGCTGGTGTTGATGAGGTCGGCCGTGGTCCTCTGGCTGGACCTGTAGTCGCTGCAGCCGTTATTTTACCTAAAAATTGTAAGATTAAAGGTCTCAACGACAGCAAGAAAATTCCTAAAAAGAAACATCTGGAAATTTTCCAAGCCGTTCAAAACCAAGCCCTGTCAATCGGCATTGGTATCATGGATAATCAGGTCATTGACCAAGTCAATATCTATGAAGCAACCAAACTGGCCATGCAGGAAGCAATCTCTCAGCTCAGTCCTCAACCTGAGCACCTTTTGATAGATGCTATGAAACTGGATTTACCAATTTCACAAACCTCCATCATCAAAGGTGATGCTAATTCCCTCTCCATTGCAGCAGCTTCTATAGTAGCCAAGGTGACACGTGATGAATTAATGAAGGAATACGATCAGCAGTTCCCTGGCTATGATTTTGCTGCTAATGCAGGATATGGAACAGCTAAACACCTGGAAGGACTGAAAAAACTAGGAGTTACTCCAATTCACCGAACCAGTTTTGAACCCGTTAAATCGCTGGTTTCAGGAAAAAAAGAAAGTTAAGTTAGAAGGAATGATTATGGAGGAACAGTCAGAAACACTCAGCTCCAAGAAAGAATTTGCCTTTGCCTCTAGTACTATATTATCCCAAGTTGGACGAGGAATCATTGTTGGTCTCGTTGTTGGAATTATCGTTGGATCCTTTCGTTTCTTAATTGAAAAAGGATTCCACCTGATACAAGGATTTTATCAAGATCAAGCGCACCTAGTGCGCAATCTTTTTATCATTGGTCTATTTTATTTAATAGTTTGTTGGCTCAGTGCGAAATTAACTCGATCAGAAAAAGATATCAAAGGCTCAGGAATTCCTCAAGTCGAAGCCGAATTAAAGGGATTGATGACTCTCAACTGGTGGGGAGTTCTTTGGAAAAAATATATTCTAGGAATTCTTGCTATTGCTAGCGGTCTTATGCTGGGTCGTGAAGGGCCAAGTATTCAACTTGGAGCGGTCGGTGGTAAAGGAATTGCCAAATGGCTCAAATCCAGTCCAGTAGAGGAACGTTCCCTAATTGCGAGTGGAGCTGCCGCTGGTCTAGCTGCAGCCTTTAATGCACCGATTGCAGGGCTTCTCTTTGTGGTAGAAGAAGTTTATCACCATTTTTCACGCTTTTTCTGGGTATCTACTCTCGCAGCTAGTCTCGTAGCAAACTTTGTTTCTCTGCTCATATTTGGCCTAACACCCGTACTGGATATGCCAGACAATATCCCACTCATGACCTTGGATCAGTATTGGATTTACCTCCTTATGGGAGTTTTTCTTGGACTATCTGGTTTTCTCTATGAGAAAGCTGTGCTCAATGTTGGTCGAGTTTATGATTGGCTTGGTCAAAAAATCCATTTGGATAGAGCTTATTACCCAATTCTTGCCTTCCTTCTCATCATACCAGTCGGCATCTTCTTACCACAAATCCTTGGTGGTGGAAATCAACTTGTTCTTTCCCTGACTGAGCAAGATTTTAGTTTTCAAGTTCTATTAGCTTACTTTTTGATTCGCTTTGTTTGGAGCATGATTAGCTATGGAAGTGGCCTTCCAGGTGGATTTTCCTACCAATTTTGGCGCTTGGCTCCTTACTTGGTGCTCTAGTTGGTGTTATTTGTGTCAATCTTGGGCTTGTCAGTCAAGAGCAATTCCCTATCTTTGTCATTCTAGGAATGAGTGGCTATTTTGGAGCGATATCTAAGGCTCCCTTAACCGCCATGATACTCGTAACTGAAATGGTCGGAGATATTCGCAATCTCATGCCACTTGGATTAGTGACCTTGGTTGCCTACATCATAATGGATCTACTCAAGGGTGCACCAGTCTATGAGGCTATGTTGGAAAAAATGCTGCCTGAAGAAGCGACAGATGAAGGAAAAGTCACACTTATTGAAATTCCTGTATCAGACAAAATCGCTGGAAAACAGGTTCATGAACTCAACTTACCACACAATATCCTTATTACAACCCAAGTCCATAATGGAAAAAGTCAAACAGTTAACGGCTCAACCAGAATGTATCTCGGAGATATGATTCACTTAGTGATTCCAAAAAGTGAAATTGGGAAAGTCAAAGATTTGTTGTTGTAGATCAAAAATATTATTACATAATTTTTATTATGTAATAAATATATCAAGAATATTTTGTTGATTTTGACAAGGGAGGACATACATCATAATGAAAATACTAGATGTTTTATATGAGTTTTATGGTGATTTTGAGTTCATTAAAGAAAAGTGGAATGAAAAATACGAAGGTATTCTTATCAAAATAAAGGATGAGCAAGGATATAAAAGATGCCGCTTAGCAAAAAGAACACCGAAAAAAGAAGGATATTTTACAGTTTTTTGGAAAAAAGACAAAAATAACATGAATATTCCTTATACCAATGAAGATTTGGGAACTGAACTTGTTATCGTTGTCATCGATAATGATAAAAAGGGGCTATTTATTATTCCAAACGAAGTTGCTATTCGTAAGAAAATTCTCTCGACAAAAAACAGCAAAGGAAAAATGTCCATGCGATTTTATCCGCCTTGGTGCGCAAATTTAAATACAACGGCTCAATCAACACAAAAATGGCAATTGAAATTTTTTAGAGAAATTGAATTATAAGAATGACTTTGAAAAATTTCTAGTAGATTCATATTAACACAAAGACTTGGTTCTTATGAAAAAGAACCAAGTCTTTGTGTTAGTTTCTCAGGAATAAAGTACATTATAGACAATTTTTGTCGAAAAATTTTTTTAGTTATAACATGTTATGAAAAAAACTAAAAATTTATGAACAATTGACCTTACATAGTCTAAAAGCCTTGATAATACTGGGATAGAAACATAAAGTACATTTTTTTGAGTTGCATATATTATAAAAGGATTTTAGGGGATATTTATATTTTTCTTGATTAATGTAGTTATGAAACAATAAAAAGTGAACAATGATGAACGTACTAAAGTTTTTGTTTAGTTAATGGTATAACAAGTAGTATGTAACGCCATTAATAATTGAATTGCCAGCTTTTTGATTTTAAATATTTACTTTTTTTAATAGGAGCAAACATGACAGACAAATTTGAAAAGTTTTTTACGTCAACACTTAATGATATTCTTGAAGAACATGTTAGCACGTTAACTATTCAAGAAGAAATTGATAATTTTTACAAGAAATATGAAGAAGCTGATTTTTCCGATCTATACGATACAATGATCAATGATGTTTCTGATTAAATGGTTGAACATTCTAAGTCGATAATGCATGACAATTCATTATTTTTTAGAAGTGAAGAAGCAGAGATGCTTGCAAGAATAAATCAGAAATGGTCCAATGCATTTGTAATCTCTGAGACAATGTATATGATGGTTTTTGAAGCTGTATAAAACTATTCTGAATTCGTAAAAGAGATGTATGAAAAGGAACAAGACAAATCAGTACAAACTTTTACAGCTTTGAAATATATTCATGGAAGAGGACTTCAGCAATTTTTAGAAATTATCACATTCATTAATGAAGAACGGCTTTGCTGATGCTACCTATGCTAGGTGACGTTCGCTCTACAAATTAAATATCATCGCCTCTTTCATTTCAAAATATGGTGAGAAAGTTGCAGAATCGTATATCTCTTCTCGAAATTCAGAAGATCGTTATGAATGGACTAGAGCATGTGGTGAATTTAATCCTAAAAAGAAATTTATACGATTTGATGATATAAAAGACAAGGCTGATTTTCCATCAAATTTATGGCGACATCAATATCAACTTGCTAATGAAGTTACTCATCCTTCTTCACAAGGCACTTTCAATAGACTTGGGACAATGCAAGGTGAAGAAACAATTAGTGTCGGGCGTACCAATTTTGGTTTAACTAATCCAGGTGAGCATTCAGCTATTACTTTAGCTCAGCTAACAGTTAAATTTTTAACCGTACATCCATCTGGGGATGCGTTATTGGCGACTTTTATGATAAATAAATGGGTTGATGTTGTGAGAGAAGTCTATTTTTAAGACTCATAATTATATTTTTTTCAGAAGAGACTAAATTATATAAGTAAATTAATTTTTCCTCTTTAGAGAAAAAGACGAGGAATAATATAAGTTATAAAAAAATTAAATTATTATATGATTAGTTATGAGTGAATTGCTATTGAAATTATTTATGAAATAGAATCCTAAAAAGTTACTCCATGTTATAATATATATTAGTCAGAAATTTAAAAATTTGAACACCTAAATCCGTCTAACAAGATAATCAAACAAAGAAATAAGCAATGCAGTTAATAATAATTAACAGCCCTCAATCAGATCTCCCAGTATATACGCTGGTTGAATATAAAAAGCTCCAATAAACTTGGAGCTTCATTCAGAGTACCCATCATTAAGGCACTCACGCCGTCTCGGCAATTCAATTATGTGAACATTATATCAGTATCCTATAATATTGTCAACACTTTTATTGCACTCTTTTTAGAAAAATTTTTGTTAATTTTTCCATTTTAATTGAATAATATTTTTTTCAAAAATATATTAAAAAGTATTTTTTCTGATTCTTCTAACATCGAATAAGGTAACCTCGTTTAGTACTTTCAATATATCAAATAAAGCAATTTTCTTTAAATCATTAGAATTATTAATTTTAGGTTTCAGTTTTTAGGCGACGAACTAAATTAGTATTTAGAATCAAATTTTTCAGGAGTTCGAATTCGAGAAATTAGACCATAGTGTGCAACACAATTTCTAGCTTCTCTCATTACTTCAAGATAATTTATAAACTCTTCTTTCTTAGAAGATGGACTCCCTACAAAAACCTAAATCTTTCATAATATTATTTTTGAATAGTAGAGTCTAGACCTAAAAATAGTACAATCAAATCATTTAGCATCAAAGTGTTAATAACTACCCATATAGGTGGATATTCATATTTTTGCTATATATGGGTACTTAAATTTGCAGTAATCGCTGTAACTTAAACTAATAAAATCTCCAGTGCATCCGTTCATTCTAAAATTTGTTAATTGTTGATTATTAGATAAGTTTTTGCAAAAGCTGGAGACTGTGCTGAATCAACTACAAATTTTTCCTTTGAATCTGTTTTTTCGACACCTCTAAATTTTCCTCTAAATTCTCCATCAAAAAAATAATTTCTGATTGCCTAATCTATTATGAAAAGTACAAGTACCAGTGAAATCGACATTAAGCGCAAAAACGTCTTTCTGGACATATTTTTTAAAAAATTTATGGCTATTATATACTTCATGTTTTTTTGAATATCATAGTTATAAAAAAATAATTAATTAAATGAGCTGGACCAGAATTTTGATTAGGAATAGAATAATGACTAATATCAAGGTAGAAAGTGTTTAAATCTGAAGTAATTGTACTAAAATTACCAAAATAAGACTTACTTAAATGATAAGAAATACTAGAACTAAGTGCTAATTCAACTAAAAGCTAGTTGCTTATATAGTTCCTTAGAAATTTGCTTATCTAGATTATACACTCGTCTAAAATCATTAAAAAGAAATATTTTTTTATGGTAAATTTTAGATTTTTATCACTCAAAAAAAGTGTTTCAAAACCATTAATAGAATTAAAAATAATTATTCTGTTTTATATACTCATCAAATATTGACTCATTGATGCGTTTAAGTCCTCTTTTGGGATTGAATTTTTCTTTGATCAGGAATGTCTTTAAAAAGCTTATTTTTTTCATTTTTGGATATTATTTTTTTCCTTAACATATTTTTACATTTCCTGAAAGGTACTTCATAAATCAGCACTCTCTCTATCTATATTATATCACATATAACAAACCGAAATAGGATAAAATAATTCAGAGTTTATTTATTGTGAAAAAAATTTCAAAAATCGAACTAGTAAAAAAATATGGTCGTTGCTTTGTAAGGTATGAAAAATTAATAAGATTAAAATGGAAGGCTGGATTTTTATATTTATCAAAAAAATACGACATATTCGAACTGTTGGGCATACTGATTATGGATTAACTACTCCAGGTGAACACTCCTCAATTACTTTAGCACAACTTACAAGTTTGCTTTTTAATCGTTTATCCATCTGGTGATGCTCTAGTTGCAATAAACATGATAAATAAGTGGGTAGATGTGGTAAGAGAAGAGTATTTCAAGACTCACGATTTCATTTTTCCAGATGCTGCTAAATTATGGGATGATAAAATAAATTAAAGTATAAGATGGATATTTGATAGAAAAAGTTAAAAAAATTTTTAACAAAGATTCAACCAAGACACAAGATATTGATTTTTATTTATAAACTTTAAGTTATTCTTGGAAATTACTACATATTGTGTTACAAGTAGTAATTTGACAATTATCATTGGGTGTAGTAGAATAGACTTATAAAGACAATCCCCTCATTCCGTTAAGGCAGACACGTTCTGACATGAGGGCTTTTATTTTACTCTCGGGAGCATATATGGAACCAAAATCTTTAAAAAAATTGAAGACCAACTTGATCTCTTTTTATAGGAGAGGTGTTTTCATAACAGACAAAAATAAAGCCTTAGAGAAACTTAAGCACATTAGTTATTATAGGCTTAAAGATTTCGCTAAACCTTATTCAAGTATAATAATGTACGGTAATGTACCTGTGTTGAAATATTCCAACATTACATTTGAAGACATTGTTAAAAAGATATTATCAAGACAAAAATTTAAGAATACACCTTCTTCATGCCATTGAAAAAAATAGAAGTATCAATAAAAAGAAATATTTCTTTCATTTTAGGAATAGATATGGCTCTTGAGGGTATTTAGAATTTGATAAATGGGCAAATAAAAAAGATTACAACAAATTTGAGCTAGAAAAGAAACAGTTTTATTTTAAAAAAGATTTACTTAAAACCGTAAAAAGATCGTCCCTCTCAGTTCTAGCTGATAGAAGGAATTTGAATTCTGAAGGATTTCCAACAATTTGGGTTGCAACTGAAGTTTTAATGTTTGGTGAGCTAGTTCACTTAATAAAAAAATAATGAGTACCAAAAATCAAAAATGAATTAGCAAAAATTTTATAACTGTTCATTCAAAGAGTTGTTATCATGGCTTAAATGTTTAAACTTTGCTAGGAATGTTTGCGCTCACAATGCCAACATCATTGATATCAATTTGCAAACGAAGCCTTTTAATACGTAATAAATGGAAAGATAAATTTTTTTGTATACTACGACAGATAGCAATGGCAACAAAATAGTAGTTCATAAAGTCGCCACTATAATTTTTGATTACAATAACTTTAGTAAATGAAATAAATAAAAAGTATAGGTGGAAGCCTATTAGGAGTAATATTGCTAAAAATTTGCAAAGATTCTAATGTTTATAAAGCTGATTTGAATGCTAATATCATAGGTTTTGCAAAATTCGACTACTGCGTTAGATTTAGCTACATTTGCAAAATGGTAACTACTGAATTTAAAGAGGAATCTGGAGAGATACAATAAAGTGACGTAGTTTGTGTTAAAAATTTCCGTAAAGTTTATTTAATTAGAAAAATAATTGAATTAAACAAGGAAGGCTCTTTGAACCAACCTTAGTGAGATTGAAATCTGATATCGAGAAAGAACTAGTATTATTCTTTCTTTTTATTGTATCTAATTTTGAAATTACGTCCCTTACTTTATCTTCAAAAATTCAATATACTTTTTTTATCTATGAGCATGTTTTTCTAGTAAAAATATTATTAATTATTAATTAATGATATAATGTAAAGTGAAATGGCATAAAAATAGAGAGAAACATTTAAACATCTAATATACTTACTTAAATTATGATTGTTTAAGTGTACGTATATCATTGAATCAATATAAGAGAAAACGATATAAATATAATACTTTTAATTAACAAATTGTTTGTTAATTAAAAAGAGAATTTTGAGTATATTTTTTTAAAAACTAAATACAACGATTTTATATTTTTTTCTTTTACTTCCTAAAAAGAGAGGAGATCAAATGATGTAAACTTAGCTCTAAAAATCTTTTGGTTACTGAAATCGTTTTTACTCAAGTCTAAGTCTTTTTAAAAACTCTACAACATCTT
>BNJS01001855.1_pt1 | contig 85595 bp, 102 predicted proteins | sample 8540461 | NCBI WGS metagenome assembly BNJS01 (sample SAMD00202454, study PRJDB9452) | human saliva metagenome | isolation source: human saliva | place: Japan
GCGTATTTGTCAGGGATCCCTTCTTGACAGAGGTGGAGGACTGCTGTAAGAGCTTGTTTTAGTCCGGCGAAAATTATACTATAGGGTTATAAAAATAATTGAGATTTTGCTATCAGAAATCACAATATAATTTACATAAGTATGATAGAATGGCTAAGAAATCTGAGGGCGTTTTTTCAAATATATAGCGACACATACATTTATTTTTTGTGTAATAATGTAAAACGAGAAGACTAACTCATGGAAAAACAGATTTAACGCATATTTAGGAGGCAAAGCTATGAAAAAGAACTTATTAGGATTAGGCGTTATGTTATTTGCACTTTCTCTCTCCGCTTGCGGACAGGGAAGCAAGCCTGCAGCGACTACTATAGCAGGAACTGAGGCTGCAGGAGAAAGCAAGGCTGCCGGGGAAACAACAGCTGCTGCGGCAGAGAAGGCTGAAATTAAGGAGATGAAGGGGGATGCTTTGGCAAATATCGTAGCGGACAAGGAGCAGAAGGAAAAAATACCTTGTTATCGATGTTCGTAGCGCTGAAGACTATGCAAAGGGACATATCAAATTTGCCCTCAACATGCCTCTGGATACCTTTAAGGATGAAGTAGCTAAGATTGAGGATTGGAAGGATAAGGATGTAGTTCTGTACTGCAATTCCGGAAATATGTCCGGAGAGGCTGCAGAAATTCTGGTGAATAACGGCTTTACCAAGGTTTATAATGCAGAGGGCGTAAAGAATCATTCCTATGAATTAACCACCTATGGAAATATCAGAGGGGCTGAGCTGATGGAGAAGGCAAAGGATGCTTTGGTGGTGGATGCAAGAGAAGCTAAGGATTTCGAAAAGGAGCATTTTGCAACCGCTGTCAATGTCAATTCTGAAGATACCAAGACCATTGATGCTATCCTTCCGGATGATAAGAATACTTTAATCCTTACCCATTGCTATTCCGGAAACCGTTCCGCAAAGGCTGCGGAGTATATCGCAAGCAAGGGCTATACCAATGTTTGGAACTGCTTTGACGGAACCAAGGAAATCACCTATGATTTTTCTAAGGGAGACAAGTAATGGAGAAAAATCCTTTCTGAAAAGAAAAAGAATTTTCTATTATCGCCCTGGCTGTAGCTCTTATTGGAGCATATTTTGCCTATAGTCCCTTTCGAAGCTTTATGCAGGAAGTCTTCCGTGTTTTTGCCACGGGAGACTTTCAAAAGCTAAAGGAATTTGTGGCCTCCTACGGAGCCTATGCGGCGGTAATTTCCTTCCTTTTGATGGTATTACAGTCCATCATTGCGCCCTTTGCCTGCCTTTTTAATTACCTTTGCAAATGCTGCCCTTTTCGGCTTTTGGAAGGGAGCCTTGCTTTCCTGGTCCAGTGCTATGGCGGGAGCTGCCTTAAGCTTCTTTATCGCCAGAGCCTTCGGAAGAGAGTTTGTGGAGAAGCTTAGTTCCAAGGGGGCTTTGAACCAGATAGATGCCTTTTTTAAACGGCATGGCAAGCAAAGTATCCTGATTGCAAGACTGCTGCCCTTTGTCTCCTTTGACATCGTAAGCTATGCGGCAGGTCTTAGCGGAATGTCCTTCTGGGGCTTTTTTATTGCCACAGGCCTTGGACAGACTCCGGCAACCTTAGTCTATTCCTATGTGGGAGGCTTTTTAACCGGAGGAGCCAAATGGCTGGTGACAGGACTTTTAATTTTGTTTGCCCTTGGCTTTATGATTGCCCTTGGAAAACAGCTTTATGAAGAGCGGTCTAAGAAGAAAGATCAGGGCGATGGAGAGACTGCAAAAGCAGAGGAAACGCCATAAAGAACAGAACATAAAGAACAGTCAATACAGAACACTCCTGTGTACTACGACAGGAGTAGATGATGGATGAGAATAGCAGTATAGAAAAATGGAAAAAGCATTTTGCCATAAAGCCATTGGAATAGTAAGGAGAAAAAGGAGAAAGCTATGAAAAAGATTTTTAGCACTGGCGCTGTCTATGAGTATGGCGCTTTTGGCCTGTGGCGGTCAGAAGGCAAACACTGAGACAAGCGGGGCAGGAGCAAATGCAGCAGGAACAAATGCAGAAAGCTCTGTAGCGGAAGAATCCAAGGCTACAGAGGAAGCAAAGGCGGAAGGCTCTGCGGACTTTGATGCACTGGTAGCGGAAGCCAAGGGACAGACCGTAAACTTCTACGGCTGGGGCGGAGATGACCGTTTAAACCAATGGTTAGACGGCTACTACGCAGAGTATCTAAAGAAAAATTATGACATTACCCTGAATCGTGTTCCCATGGGAATCGAAGACATTTTAGCCCAGCTTTCCGCAGAGAAGGAAGCGGGAGCCAAAGAGTCCGATATCGATATGATTTGGATTAACGGAGAGAATTTTAAAACCGCAAAGGAAAGTGATTTCCTTTATGGGCCATTTACCCAGAATCTTCCCAACTTTAAGAATCTGGTAAATCAGGATGATCCGGAAACCAACAAGGACTTTGCTTATCCCATTGAGGGCTATGAAGCACCTTACGGAAAGGCCCAGATGGTTTTCTACGGAGATAAGACCAAGGGAGATTTCCCGAAGAATACCGAAGAGCTTTTGGCTTATGCCAAGGCGCATCCGGGACAGATTACTTACCCGGCCCTTCCGGATTTCACCGGTTCTGCCTTTGTGAGAAATGTGATTTACGATATCGTAGGGGTGGAGCCCTTCCAGACCGTTAAAGAAGATAAGGAAGCGGTAAAAGAGCTGGTACAGCCTGCTATGGACTATTTAAAGGAGTTAAATCCCTACCTTTGGAAGGAAGGAAAGACCTATCCCGAGAAGGAGCCCACCATGAGAAATATGGTGGCGGACGGAGAGCTGATTATGGGAATGACTTACTCTGCATACCTTGTATCCAACAGCATTGCAGACGGATCGTTCTCCAACAATATGCAGACCTTTATCTGGGATAAGGGAACCATCGGAAACACCAACTACATTGCCATTTCCAAGAATGCAAAGCACAATGCGGCAGCCCAGGTTGCTATCAATGCCATGCTTTCCGAGGATGTGCAGTTAAACCGTTATGAGACCTTAAAGACCATCCCTGTATTGGACAACAGCAAGCTTTCCAAGGAAGTACAGGAAAAATTTGCCAAGGTGGACTTGGGAGAGGGTGTTTTAGAGCAGAGCGTTCTTTTAGACAAGCGTTTACCGGAAATGCCTGCAGGTCTGGTTCCTATCATCGAGGAAATCTGGCAGGAAGAAGTGGCCGGAAAATAAGATGAAAAAGAAGATTTCCTATTTGTGGATTCTTCCCCAGCTGATTTTATCTACGATCTTCCTTTTGGGAGTTTCCTATGGATTTATAAAAAGCTTTTTAGGGGAAAAGGGCTTAAGCTTAGAGCATTATCAGGAAATCATGCATAGAGGGGATACTATCCCCTCTATTTTCTATACTCTGCGTTTATCCTTGCTTTCTTCCTTCTTATCCTTGGCGCTGGCGATTCTTTTTTCCTTCTTTCTTTTACAATATGGGGAAAAATGGAAAAGATTGGAAGGTTTTTTCAGAATCGCCATTATGATGCCCTATAGCTTAGTGGCATTATTCTTTTTGTTTTACTGTCTTCCAACGGCTTTTTTGGCAAGGCTGTTCTTTTCCTTTGGTTGGATTTCTTCCCAGACGGATTTTCCGGCTCTGGTGTATGATGAGAAGGGGATAGGTATTATCCTTTCCTACCTATGGAAGGAACTGCCCTTTGTCCTGTTCTTCTCCCTGCCCCTGGCCTATCAGGTGGATGAAAAGGCGGGAGAGGCGGCAAGATGCCTTGGGGCAAATCCCTTTCAAGCCTTTTGGAAAATCACCCTGCCCCTATCCATACGGCAGTACTTGGCGGCATTTTTCATCATTTTCTCCTTCTCCTTCGGAGCCTTTGACCTTCCCTATCTTTTGGGTGCTACCAGTCCCAAGGCCTTATCGGTTTTATCCTACCAGGAGCTACAGAGAGGTTTTTACAGCGGCCGGTGGCCTTAGCCTATAATGGGATTATTCTTTTGTTTTCTCTGTTTCTAAGCTACTTTTACTTTAAATTTCTACCGAAAAAGAAGACCTAAGGGGGAGGCGCTATGAATTCTATAAAATCAAAAGGAAGGGCCGGCAGCGTTTTTTACCTTCTCTTTCGTAATCTTTTTTTTCTAAGCTTAGTTCTGCCCCTTTTCTTTTTACTATTGTTCAGCTTTACGGAACGCTATGCCTGGCCGGAGCTCTTTCCCAAGAGCTTTTCTCTTCGAAGCTTTAAAAGCATTCTTTTCCAGAGGAAGGCTCTATTTCAGGACACGCTTTTCAGTATGGTCTTTTCACTTTTGGTTTCCCTCTGTACCGTGCTGGTGGCTTTTTGCACGGCCAAGTACCAAAATGAAGAGGGGCTTAAGGGAAAGGGCATCCTTGCCTTTTTGGTGAATTTCCCCATTATGATTCCTGCAACGGTTTTTGCCATGGGAGCTCAGATTCTATTTTTGAAAGTAAAGATTTTAAACCCATTTCTTACCGTATGGCCCATGTCCTTTATGCCCTGCCCTATGCGGTAAGTTTTTCTGCAAGAAGGAATGAGTAGAAAAATGAAGCTCTATGAAGAGCAGGGGAGGGTCATGGGGGCAGTAGGAGGAAGACTCTTTTGGAAGATTAGCCTGCCCTTACTCTATCCCTACATTTTCCCGGCCTTTATGATGTCCTATATCCTTTCCATGAGCCAGTATATTTTGACTTTGATTTTGGGCGGGGGAAAGGTGAAAAGCTTAAGCCTGATTATGGTTCCCTATATTCAAAACGGAGAAAGAAATCGGCCAGTGCCTACGGACTGATTTTTCTATGTAGCAGCTTTCGTATTTTTTTCCTCTTGGACTTTTTAGAGAAGGGTATACAGAGGGAGAGAGGCTAAAAAAAGTGATGTCTGAACAGAGCGAAGCTAGAACAGTGTGGGTTTAGACTAGCGTAAAGACAAGTATAAATCTTGTAAAAATAAGAGGGCGTACAGAGCATTTTTGTAAAAGGAGTTAAGGGTGGAAATTCGTTTATCTTGTGAAAAATTAGAGCTGGAGCTGGAGAAGAAAAAGATTTTAAAGGATATTTCCCTGGAGGTTCGTTCCGGGGAAATATTGGCGCTTCTTGGAGAAAGCGGTTGTGGAAAAAGCAGTCTCTAAAGGCGATGCTTGGCCTATATCCCCAAGCAAAGGAAAGATTTTCTTTCAGGGAAAGGAAATTCAGAATCTCCCCGAGTCATAAGAGGGGAATTTCCGTGGTCTTTCAGGATTTAAGGCTTTTCCCCCATTTGAACGTAGGGGAAAATGTGGGTTTTTCCCTGGAATTGCAGAAGGTTCCAAAGACAGAGCGAAAGAAAAGAGTGGAGGAACTTTTAAAGCTTGTGCAGCTGGAGGGATATTCAGACAGGCGCATTGACAGTCTTTCCGGAGGGCAAATGCAAAAAGAGTAGCCATTGCCAGAGCCCTGGCCATGAATGAGAATATTCTATTTTTGGATGAGCCCTTTTCCGCCCTGGACCCTAATCTTCGGAGGGAGATGGGAGACTTTTTGTTAGAGCTTCAGAGGAAAGAGAATTTAACCGTGGTTTTGGTTACACATGACCAGGAGGAGGCACTAAGGCTTGCTCACCGTATTGCCCTAATGAAGGATGGGGAGATTCTCCAAGTGGATGAGGGGGAAAAACTATATTACAGACCTGTGAATGAATATGTGGCAAGGTTTATGGGGAAGGGAAACAGTATTTTTGGGCAGAGTGGAAAATGGCGTATTTTTCCTGTCCCTACTTTTTCCTTTCCGGTAGAGAAAGAAGAGGGAAACTATACTTTCTTTTTCCGGGAGAGACAGCTTAGCTTTACAAAAGAAATAGCGGAAAGGCAGATAGCGGAAAGGCAGATAGCGGAAAGGCAGATAGCGGAAAGGCAGATAGTAGAAAAGCAGACTGCGGGAGAAAAGCATTCATGAAGGGGAAAAAGTAAGCGGAATATCTGAAGCACTAAGCCCCTTTACGCTTATCGAAAAAGAATACTTAGGGGAGTTTTTCCGTGCCTTCTATAAGAATCCTGACGGTCAAGTCCTTAGCTGCCTCATCGAAAGGGGAGAGGAGCTTCCGGAAAAGGGCTTCCCCACCCTTTGCTTTTTAGAAGGGGAAGAAGAAATTCTGTTTTTACATAAGGAGGAAAAGCAGGATGAATAAGGAGGGAAAGTAGAATGGATAAGGAGGGAGAGTAGTATGGAAAAAAGAAAGCTTCTTTTTGATTGTGACAACACCATGGGGATTCCGGACTGCGATATTGATGACGGCCTGTGCCTCCTCTTTCTTTTGAGGCGAAAGGATATAGAGCTTTTGGGAGTTTCCTCTTCCTTTGGCAATAACAAAACCGCGGTGGTCTATGAAAACACAAAGAAGATGCTAAAGGAGAGAGGAAGAGAGGAACTTCCCCTTTGGTACGGGGCGGATGCGCCAAGACAATGGGAAAACGAAGCCTCCCGAAAATATTGGAAAGTGTAAAGCGTTATCCGGGAGAGGTGGACATATTGGTAACCGGCTCCACCACCAATATTGCCGGGGCCTATATGCTGGACGCAGCGTTTTTCTCTTATGTGAAGGGCATTTACTTTATGGGAGGAATTACGGAGCCCCTGATTTTTGCCAAGAAGGAAATGAAGGAGTTAAACTTCTCCATTGATTATAAGGCTACGGAACTTGTATTAAAAAACGGCAAGAATCTCCACACCCTTACCGGAAATGCCTGCCTGGCCTTCCTCCTTTCCTATGAGGAATGTCAGCGTAGGCTGGAAAAATCCTCCCTGGGGCAGTATATTTTAGGGAAGGCAAAAGACTGGATGCATTATAATGATAGAGTCTACGGCATTCCCGGCTTTTATAACTGGGATATGACCAGCCTTTTGTATTATTTTTATCCGGAGCTTTTTGAAGACTCCCTGCATTGGATTCGCCTAGAGGATACGGATTTACAGGAGGGATATTTAATAGAGGGAAATGAAGGAGAGGGGAATCAGATTCATTTACCCAAATTAAAGGATAGTAAAGCTTTTGTGGAAAAAATGTTTGAAGGATTAGCGTAATAAGGAGGCTTTGATGTCCAAGCTGCAAATCATCCTCGGAGCCGGCGGTTCCGGAAAAACGGAATATTTGATTCGAAAGGCTTTGCAGGAGGCCGGGAAGGATTATCATAGGCAGATTTATTATCTTGTTCCGGAGCAGGATACCCTTGCCATGCAAAAAAGAATCGTTTCCCATGAGGAGAATCAGGGGAAGGGCATTTTGAATGTGGATGTTCTTAGCTTCCAAAGGCTCTATTACCGTGCCTTTGAGAATACCAATCAAAAGAGCCCCCTTTCCCTAGATGAGATGGGGAAAATGATGATTCTTCGCCTGATTTTGGGAAAGAAGAAAAAGCAGCTAAGCTATTATCAAAGGGAGGCGGAAAGCCTTTCTTTTGTTGAGGAATGTAAGTCCCAGATTTCCGAATGTATGCAGTACAAGGTAAGCCCGGAGGATTTACGAAAATGCGCGGAAAAATCCAAAAGGTCTATTACGAAGGCCAAGTTTTTGGATCTGGCCTATATTTATGAAGAGTTCCTGCTCTACCTTTCCAAAACCGGAAGAATCACGGAGGAAGGCTTAGCGGATCAGGGAATTTCCGCCCTATGGAAGGACAATTCTTTAAAGGACAGCATCCTGATTTTTGACGGCTTTACCGGCTTTACCCCCATCCAGCTTCTATGCATAGAGGTTTTGATGGAAAGGGCGGGAGAGCTGTATTTTTCCCTGGAGTTTTCCGGGAAAAATATCTCCGAGCTTGGAAACGGGAAGAAGCGGGAATCCCTGTTTTATCTTACAGAAGAAGCGATAAAGGAGCTTTATAGCAGAGGAGAAAAGCTGGGAGTGGAAATATTGCCTCCTCTATCCTTAAATGAAATAGTCAGTAGAACAGGAGAGAAAAGAGCGGATGGTGCTTTACTTCCCCGATTTGAGCAAATTCCGGCTTTACAGACCTTGGTAGAGGGATTCTTGCAGGAGGGCAAAGCCTATCCTTCCGTCCCCCATGGCATTTCCATAATCGAAGCCGCCAATATTTCCAAAGAGGTGGAGGAGGCCTGCAGCCATATCCGCTACTTGGTGGAGGAAAGGGACTATCGTTATCAGGATATAGGGGTGGTGCTTCCGGATGTGGAGCTGTACCGGGATGCCTTTTTCAGCAGGGGCGGAAATTCGCCATTCCCTCTTTTTGGAGGAGGACATTAAGCTTTTTGACTCCCCTTCAGTAAGGTTCTTCGTTCTGCCTTAGAGGTGATGGAGAAGGGCCTGCTTTACGACTCCTTCTTTCGTTATCTTCAGGCCTTTCCCTATCGGGGCATGGAGGAAGAGGACAGGATTGATGCCTTGGAAAATGAAGCAAGAGCCAAAGGCCTTAAGGGAAAGTCCGCTTTTACAAGCCTTTTTCAAGAGGAAAGCCCTTTGGAAGCGGAGGCTCTCTTCAGCCTTTTAGAGGAAAATGAAGGAAGCCACAGTCTTAAGGAAAGAATTGAAAGCTTGGAAAGCTTTACAGAAAAGCTTATGGAACGTTTTAAGCTGGAAGAGGAAGCGACCTTTCTAAAGGATGAGGCATGGACTCTATCCCAAAGCTTGGAAAGAAGCCTTAGCCAGATTCAGCTTCTTCTTTCCAAAATGAAGGAAGGCTTGGGCGAAATTCCGGTAAACAAAAAGGAATTTTCCGCCTTTTTCGATATGGCTTTATCTTTGGAAAAATTGCGGCAGATTCCCGCCACAAAACGATCAAGTGCTGGTGGGAGATTTAACCCGCTCCGTTTCCATAACCCAAAGGCCTTTTTGTTCCTGGGCTTAAATGCAGGGCTGATTCCCTTACCCCCAAAGAAGAAGTCCTCTTTACCGAGGAGGAAAAGAGTTTTTACGGCAGGAGCATTGCATCCTGTCTCCCTGGCATGGGAGGAAAGCTATATTCAGGAGTTTTACCTTTATCACGCCTTTCTAAGCCCCAAGGAAGAGCTTTATCTGTCTTACCCCTTAAGAATTCCAAAAGGCAGGGGAGGCATTTCTCCGATCCTACAGGAAGTCCTAAGGCTATTTCCCAAGCTTAAGATTCGAGCTGGAACAGGGAAATACAGGAAATGCAGAGCTTTTCCCAGGCAAAAGGACAGTCTATCCAAGGAATTACCCAAACTCTGTAAAAAAGAAGCCCTGTTCCGTTCGGAAGAAGAAGTTCTTCCCTATTTTCAGCTGGAATCCTTTCAGCTACTCCATGGCCTCTGGCAAAAGGAAGAGTACAAAAAGGATTTGGAAAAGCTCCTGGAAGCCATCTTTTGGGAGAACTCGACATTTGCCCTTAAGCAAAAAGAGCTGTCCAAGGGACTTTACGGAGAAAAAATCAAAGGCTCCGTAAGCCGATTGGACGGGCTAAATCGATGCGCCTTTTCCCATTTTCTACGATACGGCTTACATTTACAGGAAAGAAAAGAGGCGGAGATTCAGGCCTTTGATTTGGGAAAACTCTACCATAAGCTGGTGGAAAGCTTTTTTAAGAAGATAAAGGAAGAAAAGGCCAAGGGAGAGGCGCTTTCTGAACATTTTCAGGAATATCTGAATCATGCCATAGCGGAAAGTGAGCAGGATCCGGAATTTGCCCCCTTCTTAGAGGGGGGACGGAACCAGTATTTTCTCCATAAGTTTAAGGAAAATGCGAAAACTATCCTCTGGGCGCTGGAACGGCAGCTTTCCGGCGGAGATTTTCAGGTGGAAGCTTTGGAGCGGGATTTTAACTATGAAAGCGATACCCTGTCCTTCCGGGGAAGGGTGGACCGGGTGGACAGCTACCTGGATGAGGAGAAGAATTATTACCTGAAGGTTTTGGACTATAAGAGCGGAAATACGGATTTTTCCCTGGACCTTTTAAAGGCGGGATTACAGATTCAGCTGCCCCTCTACCTATCCATCTTGTTGGAGGAGGAGAAAAAGAGACATCCGGAGTATAAGCTTCACCCTGCAGGACTGTTCTATTTCACCATGGATAACCCCAGTCTAAGCTTTAAAGGCCAGACTGAGGAAGAGCTATTTCAGGAAAAGCTGAAGGCTTCCAGACCGAAGGGCTTAATCAACGGAGATAAGAACATCATTTTCCGTATGGACAGGGAGTTAAAGGGAGACAGCCTTTTGCTTCCGGTAAAGGAGAAGAACGGCTCTATAGAGGAAAAGGGCTCTGTTGCCAAAGAAGAAAAGATTCTGGCTATGCTTTCCTATGTGCGGGAGAGGGTGGAAGAGGATTGTAAGAGAATCCTGGAGGGGGAGAAGGCCATCTCCCTATCCGGGAGACCATGGATAAGACGGCCTGCAGCTACTGCCCTTATCACAGCATCTGCGGCTTTGACCCGGACCTCCCCGGATTTTCCTATAGAAGTCTGGAAAAAGTCGAGGAAGAAGCGATTTGGGACGAGTGGATAGAGAAGTATCAAAAGAAAGAGTCGTAAAGTAGTCGTGTGTATGGAAGTTTCAAAAGAGACAATCGTACAATAGCAGTGCAGTCAGCAGTATCGGAAAAAGGGCAGTAAAAGATGGTATTGCCGGTGAAAGTATCGAAAGAAAGGACAGTAAAATGGCATTGTGGACGGAAGAGCAAAAAGGCGGTAATCGCCCATAGAGAAGGAAATCTGCTGGTCTCTGCGGCGGCAGGTTCCGGAAAGACGGCAGTGCTGGTGGAACACGTGCTGTCCCTGATTTTAGAGGAAAATGCTTCCCTTTCCTCTTTGGTTTTGATGACCTTTACCGAGGCTGCGGCGGAGGAAATGAAGGAAAGAATCAAAAAACGGCTGGAAGAGCATTTACAAAAGGGCTATGACAAGCGGATTCTTCGGGAAATTGCCCTGCTTCCTACCGCAAATATCAGTACCATCCACGCTTTTTGTAAGCGACTGATTGAGGAAAATTATGCAGGTCTCTCCATAGACGCCCATTTTCGGATTGGGGATACCGGGGAAATGTCCCTGCTCCAATCGGATATTTTAGAGGAGCTTCTGGAAGAGGAGTACGAAAGGAAGGAAGAGTCCTTCCTGGCCTTTGTGGATCAGTTTTCCATGGGAAAAGAAGGACAAGGGCATAGAGGAGCTGATTCTAAAGCTTTATAACCTGGCCAGCGCCATGCCATTTCCCAGAAACCTATTTGGAGGGGCTTTTAGAGGAAGACTCCCTTTCTCGTAGGGAAAAGTGGGAAAAGGACCTCTACGAAGATATGAAGAGCCGTTTGGAGAATCTGTCACTCCTCTATGAAGAGGCCCTAGACCTATGCCGAGAGCCAAACGGCCCTATAGAGTATGAAGAACGGATTTTAGAAGAAAGGGATCAGTGCCTTGCCCTTGCACATACGGATAATCTGGAAGACTTGGTAAGAGGACTGGAGAATCTATCCTTTGGGCGCCTAAAGAGCACTAAGTCAGAGGGAAAAGAGCTGGTAAAGTCCCTTCGAGAAAGAGGAAAGAAGACGCTGAAGACCTGGCAGGAGAACTATAGGCTGCTTCCAAAAGAGTTGGAAGAGGAAGTGGAGGAGAAGGGACAGAAGCGAATCCTGGAGATTGTGCGACTTTGCCTTCTCTTTTTAGAGCGCTATCAAAAGGAAAAGGAAGAAAGGGCGGTGCTGGACTTTTCGGACTTGGAGCATTTTGCCTTGAAGCTTTTGTATCAGGATGGAGACGATAGAGCTATCGAGGCAGAGGCAGAAATCGAGGAAGAGATAGAAGTCGGTAAAGAGGGAACTAAAGAGATAGGAATAGGGAAAGAGAAGGAAGTCCGTTATAGTCCCTTGGCGGACGAGCTGGCAAAGTCCTATCGGGAAATTCTGGTGGATGAGTATCAGGACTCAAACCTTGTGCAGGAATATATTGTACGTGCCCTATCTCAGGAGCGCTTCTGAAAGCCAAATGTCTTTCAGGTGGGAGATGTAAAGCAAAGCATTTATCGTTTCCGAATGGCAAGACCGGAGCTATTCCTGGAAAAATACCATGATGAAAGCTATCCCAAGATCTTCCTTCGAAAAGAACTTCCGTTCCGATGAAGGAGTGCTTTCTGCGGTAAACGCCCTGTTCTTTAAGATTATGAAAAAGGACTTCGGGGGAATCGAATATGACTTGGAGAACAGTCTTTTCCTGGGGAAGATAAGAACAGAAGATGCAAGGCAGGAAGAGAGTTCAGGAGAGAATCAAGGCGAAGAATATAAAGCGCAAAGTGGCGAAGAGCATAAAGAAAAGCCGGAGAGCGGGGCTCCAATTTCAGGCAAGCAGAGACGAGACCAAACGGAACTGCTTCTCTTAGAGTTGGAAAAAACCGGCTCTGCAGGGGAAGAGGGGGACGAATATAGTAAAGAGGATGATAGTATAGGGGACGATGGCAATAGTGCTTCCAATAGCTCCTCCAATAGCTCCTCCAACAGCTCCTCCGGAAAATCCCTCAGTAAGCTGGAACTGGAATGCAAGATGATTGCGGCAAAGGTTCGGGAGCTTTTGGAAAAGGGCTATGCCTATAAGGACATGGTGATTCTCCTTCGTTCTCCCCACAGCGTTTCCAGAGAAATGGTGGATATCTTCGGAAAGGAAGGCATCCCTGCCTATGCGGAGCTAAAAACCGGCTATTATTCTGCGGTGGAGGTGGAGACGATTCTATCCTTCCTGGCAATCATTGACAATCCAAGACAGGATATCCCCATGGCAGCAGTACTGCGCTCCCCCTTATTTTCCTTTACGGACGAAGAGCTGGGGCAGATTGTGCTGGCGAAGGGTAGCCTATACAAAAAGCCCTATGATAAGACCAAGGAAAATGCAGTAAATCTATCTTTACAGGCAGAAAAAGCATTGCCTCCTGCACTGGAAGAAAAATGGCAGAATTTCCAAAATAAGCTGGAACGCTACCGTAGACTATCCCGTTCCTTACGGCTTCACTCCTTACTGACCTTGATCTATGAAGAGACGGATTACTATAACTATGTGCGGGCGCTGCCCTTGGGAGAGAAACGGCAGGCCAATCTGGACCAGCTTTTAGAGGATGCCAAGCAGTTTGAAAAGGGAAGCTACAGCGGTTTATTCCATTTTATCCGCTATATAGAAAAGGTGAAAAAGCAAGAGCAGGATCAGGGCGAGGCAACGGTGTTCTCGGAAAAGGACGACCTGCTTCGGATTATGTCCATCCACCACTCCAAGGGACTACAGTTTAAGGTAGTCTTTCTTTCCCAGCTACATAAGAGCTTTAATAAGATGGATTCCAAGGCAAAAATGCTAATGGATTCGGAGCTGGGGCTTGCCGCGGATTACTTGGATTTGGAAACAAGGATAAAGTATCCCTCTCTCCACAAAATCGCCATTAAGGAAAAGGGGGAGCGGGAGAGTCTTGGAGAAGAGCTTCGGGTGCTTTATGTTGCCATGACCAGAGCAGAGGAAAAGTTGATTCTCACCGGCGTTTGCAAAAATGAAGAGGTTTTAACGAAGAAATTCCCGGTGCAAGAACGGCTGTCTCTGGAGGACATCCGAGGAGCGAGTTCTTATCTTACCTGGATTTTAATGGCCTATTCCCGGAGTTTCTTTGAAAGTACCAAAACCGAAGAAATCGCCCTTCGTTTTATTTCTAAAGAGGATTTAGAGGAAAATGAAGGAAAAGCCATGGGAGAAGCCATTTCCCTTGAGAAAAAGCTCTACGAGTTTTTGGGAAAAAAGCGGGAAAAGATAGAGGCGGAAAAAGCTTATGGAAGAGCATTTTTCCTATGTCTATCCCTATGAGAAAAGTACCCATAGAAGCCCCAAGTACTCCGTATCTTTACTGAAAATGAAGGCCATGGAGGAGCATGGGGAGAAGCTAGGAGAGCAGTTTGGCGCCGAAATTGGGCAGGAGGGGAAGGCTATTGCCCCGGAGTGGGATGAGGCTAATGCTAATGCTGAAGAAAAGCAGCAGGCCAAAGAAAAGCACGACAGCCCACTGATTCAAAAAATGAAAGCAGAGGGAAAAAATATCGGTGCTGCAATAGGGGACAGCTATCACCATGCCTTAGCCTTTTATGATTACTCCAAGGATATTTCCCAGCTATCCGAATTTCTCTCCGGAGGAATATGGCTTACTGGAATCAAGAGAAGCTTAAGAAGTTCCTTGGCTTCTCCCTTAGGAGCAGCTTTTTGCCAAGGCCTATAAGGAGAATACCCTTTACCGGGAACAGCATTTTATGCAGGAAGTGAAGTATGAGAAGCTATTTCCGGAGGATGGGGGGGATAATGTTGAAAAGGTAATCCTCCAAGGTATCATCGATGCCTTTATCATGGAGGAAGATGGCATTATCCTTGTGGACTATAAGACCGACCGGGTAAAGGACGGGGAAGAGCTAAGGAATCGTTATCAAAAGCAAATCGATCTATATAGTGAAGCCTTAGAGCAGATTTTAGGAAAGAAAGTAAAACGAAGAGTCCTATATTCCTTCTCCTTAGGAGAGGAAGTGGACTTATAACGCTTGGCAAAGAAGGACTTGCATAAGTCTTTTCCTAGGCACTATAATGAGTAACTGTGTGAGCCTTTAAAAAGGCGGTTTATCTATCTTGTTGCCGTTGGACGAATCGAAGAAAAGGGGAAAGAAAAACATGAATCATGAGCGGATTCTCGTATTGGATTTTGGTGGACAGTACAACCAGTTGATTGCCCGGAGAGTAAGAGACGAAGGGGTTTATGCAGAGGTTTACAGTTCCGACATTGGCATAGAGAAGATTAAGGAATTAAATCCCAAGGGAATTATCTTCACCGGGGGACCTCAGTCCGTGTACAAAGAGGAAAGCCAGCATATCGGAAAGAAAATTTTCGAGCTGGGTATTCCCATTTTCGGCTTCTGCTATGGAGCGCAGCTCATAGCCTATGAGCTTGGGGGAGAGGTGGCTACCGCCCCTGTCAGTGAATATGGAAAGACGGAAACCCATGTGGAGAAGTCCTCCGTGCTTTTCTCCGATGTTTCGGAGGAGACCACCGTTTTCATGTCCCATACCGACTATATTGCCAAGGTGCCGGAGGGCTTTAAGATTACCGCCCATACCGAGCATTGTCCTGTTGCGGGAATGGAAGACAGCAAGAGACAGATTTATGCGGTGCAGTTCCACCCGGAGGTACAGCATAGCGTGGAAGGGCAGAAGATGATTCATCATTTTCTCTATGACGTCTGCAAATGTACCGGAGACTGGAAAATGGCGTCCTTTGTGGAGGAGCAGGTTTCCCTTTTGAAAAATAAAATCGGTTCCGGCAAGGTGCTTTTAGCCCTTTCCGGCGGTGTGGACAGTTCTGTTGCAGCAGGGCTTCTTTCCAGAGCCATCGGAAAGCAGCTGTACTGCGTATTCGTGGACCACGGCCTTCTTCGGAAAAATGAAGGAGATCAGGTGGAGGAAATCTTCGGCGAAAAAGGGAGATTTCGAGTTAAACTTCGTCCGTGTAAATGCGGGAGAAGAGTATTTTGAGAAATTAGCCGGGGTGGAAGATCCGGAGAAGAAGAGAAAGATTATCGGAGAGCAGTTTATCCGTATCTTTGAGCGTGAGGCAAATAAAATCGGAACAGTGGACTTCCTTGCCCAGGGAACCATTTACGCCGACGTGGTGGAATCCGGCCTTGGAAAGGGCGCAGTGATTAAGTCCCATCACAATGTAGGGGGACTTCCCAAGAACATTTCCTTTAAGGAAATCGTAGAGCCACTGCGCCTGCTCTTTAAGGACGAGGTGCGTAAGGTAGGACTGGAGCTTGGACTTCCGGAGCATTTGGTGTATCGTCAGCCCTTTCCCGGGACCGGGACTTGGAGTAAGAATCATCGGAGAAGTGACTCCGGAGAAGGTTCGCATGGTACAGGATGCGGACTTCATTTACCGTGAAGAAATCGAGAAGGCGGGACTTTCCCGTTCCTACAGCCAGTACTTTGCCGCCCTCACCAATATGCGTTCCGTGGGTGTAATGGGAGACTTCCGTACCTACGACTATGCGGTGGCTCTTCGTGCGGTGATTACCGATGACTTTATGACCGCAGAATGCGCGGATATCCCCTTTAGCGTACTCCAGAGAGTGATGAATCGAATCGTGAATGAGGTAAAGGGAGTGAATAGGGTGTTCTATGATCTGACATCTAAGCCACCAGGAACGATTGAGATGGAATAACAGAAGCAAATATACTACTGTTATAATGCGCCTGAAAATACGGGAATTGATCGATTTTTATAAAGTAAAATTGTCTGAATGATTCTGTTTTGATACTAAAAAGCTGAAATAGCAGGTTCAAAAGGGAGTTGTTGAATTTAAAGTAAATTGTTTAGAAAGCCTTCCATCGTTTTGGTGGGAGGCTTTGACTAATAGATGAGGTAGTGTGTTATGAAAAATTACTTGTAGGTTATTAAAAAATATAGAAATATTATTTTGTTCTATTTTTACGGTTGCCACAATAGCGAGTTGCATAATAAATTTGCTAATGGGCAATACAAACGATACCTATTTTCATATTTTGGATAGGGCAGTATTAACTTTAATTGGTTCCATTATTATTGGCATTGTAGCAGACATTGATTTTAAAAATCCAATCTTTAATTGTTTAATTTCTACTTGATTTTTATTATATTAGCTTTTCTATATGTGTTCATTTCAGGATTTTTGTTGAACTACATCCTAATGCCTATAGAGATATATTTATAAATGATACAATTGCTTATATTATAGTTTATGTAAGCATAGCTATTTACAAGAATAGAGCTAAAACAGAAAATAAAAATTAATATATGATATTATGTGTTATAAGAAAAATGAAAAACATGGCTAAAAAGATTATAAGAGAACTATACTCTAAGCATTCCACGAAGGCTTCATTCTTAAAATATATAGATTGTATGGCGGCATCAGGGAAAAATACAGAGAGATTAGAACGCTTACGGACGTATGTGTTAGAGAATTGGGCAGCTATCAGAAGAACGCTAAGAAACAAACTTGTACAAGGCTGCAGTGCAGAGAGTCATGTAAGTCATGGATTATCTGGACCGCTTAAGTTTAAGACCTTTATCATGGAGCCAAAAAGGTGCTGACAAGATGAGTAAGCTAAGGTGTTATGAGAGAAATTATGGAAGAGAAAAGCTTCTTCAGTTGGTGAAGATAGGTCGAGAAGAAAAGAAGCTGGAAGTAACCGGAACAGAAAGGATAAGTGTAAAGGAAATAAGGCTTTATAGATGTGTTAAAAGAGCACTATGATGCGTTAAAAAGAGCACTATGATGCGTTAAAGAAATATATAGACGGACTCCATGCATCAATGCCGGGAGAAACAGTTAAGAAGATTTTTCCATACGGAACCACCTCCGTTTATTATAAAATTTTTGATATGACATAAAAATGATAATAAGATAATTGAAAAGTTGAAGACCTCGATCAAAGTGTATTTTTGAAGCTCGCTAACTGACAATAAGTTTACTCCATCAGAGAAAGGACAAAACATGGATAATTCAATAGAGAGAACCTATAATGGGTTTATAAGTATTACAAGAGTTCGTAAATCATCTCTTCAAAGATCAAGAATAATTGATCAATTTTATAGTGATAGATCAAGAATTATCTATTCATCATCTTTTCGTCGTTTACAACAAAAAGCTCAAGTCTTCTCTCTTGAGCCAAACTCAAGTGTAAGGACCCGATTGACGCATTCTTTAGAAGTCTCAGATTTAGGCAGAACACTAGCAAATCAAATTGCATATCGTTTAGAAAAGCAAAAGAAATTAACGAAAGATAAAATTTTGTCTCTAGTAGCTATTGTAGAGAATGCATGTCTTTTACATGACATAGGCAATCCGCCATTTGGTCATTTTGGGGAGGCTGCTATTAGGGAATGGGCTCAGAACGATATTCGTAGCTCTATTCCTGTTGAGATTGAGGATCAAATTGAAGATAAGAACTCTCTACTGAACAATCTAATTAATGATTTTAAAGAATTTGATGGAAATCCACAAGGATTTAGGATAGTTACGAAGCTTCATGCCGATTATGATGAATATAGTTTAAACTTAACTTATTCTACTCTTCTTTGTATTTTGAAGTATCCAAGAACAACCGGAGAAGACGAAGGTATATTAAAAAACAGGTTACTTTCAAACTGAAAAAGAGTTAGTAGAAAAATTTATCGAGAAGTTAAAATGAAGTTAAAAGCATAGATACCCTTTTGTATATATCATGGAAGCTGCTGACGATATTGCGTACTGTATGAGTGACATAGCTGATGGGATAGAAAAAGGCATTTTAACAGAAGAAGAGTTTCTAAATGAATTTAAAATAGAGTGGAGGAATAGCTTTGGTGACAGAAAAATTCCTGTCGATCTTCCAGAAAAAGGACTTAAAAGCGATTTAATCAAGATATTTCAATTCCTTGGTCGAAGAAGGCTATGGATGAAGCTGTTAAAAGATTCATTTTACTTGATAAAGAAATATACGAAGGAAGCGCAGAGAGCTTGATCTCCAACGACAAAGATATGGGCCGGGTATTAGAGACTATGAAGAATGTATCTAGACGCATTTTATATACATCATTTGAAGCTGAAAGCATAGAGATTACAGGTTATGCTGTGATAACTGGAATATTAAATAAATATAGCAGTATACTGAAAATGAGTTACAAGGACTTTAAATGCCTGGTAAATGATGAAAAATAAAAAGGTTTTGATTTTGAAAAGATTGTTTCATCTTGTCGGGAAGCGCTATATTCAAGCATATAAGCATGAAGTTTCAAAAATGTTGAAACTGAGGAAAATTTTCTTATAAAGGAATGGTGGCTCAGAGCGCATCTAATTATGTATCATATTAGTGGGATGACAGATGAATTCGCCCTAGAGACATATCAAATGTTTGAAGGGATAAGATTGATGAGATAAGCATAACAGAATACAGCCGTAGAGAAAGACTGGTATCTATAGAAAATATTTATTAGTTTCAAGTAAAAAGGATACAGTATCGGTTATTTTTCTTTTTACAAATACAATGTATTTCGTATTTTAAAAGAAAAATTTAAAAGGAGATCAAGGTGGCGATAAGTAGAGTCAAAATCGATAATTTTAAGTGTTTCAACGGACTATTTGAGATCAAATTAAATAAAGGATTGAATATTTTAGTGGGTAATAATGAGACTGGAAAATCTACTATTCTTCAGGCTATCCATGTTGCCTTAACGGGATTCTACGAGGGGAGAAATATCAGAAACGAATTGTCACAATACCTGTTTAATCGAGAGGTAGTAGAGTCATATTTCAATTCTGTGAATAATGGAAAGGCATTGATTCCGCCGTCTATTACTATTGAAATTTTTTTTGAAGGTTCTGTAGATCCTGAGTTCGAAGGAAATGATAATTCCGAACGAATTTCTTGTGAAGGGCTAAAGTTTCAAATTGCCTTTGATGAAAAATATACAGAGGAATATAATGTTCTCGTATCCCAAAAAAATATGATGAGTTTGCCTATAGAATACTACGAGGCAACTTGGACAACTTTTGCTCGTCAAGTAGTTACAACAAGAAGTATTCCGATTAAATCATCTATGATTGATTCCTCAAGCTATCGTTATCAAAATGGTTCGGATGTATATATCTCTCGAATCATTAAAGATTTACTTTCTACAGAAGAGATAACAGCAGTTTCTCAAGCTCATAGAAAGATGAAAGATACATTTTTCGGTGACCCTTCAATCAAGAAAATTAATGATAGAATAAGTGGAGAATCCTCTATGTTGGAGGGGAAAGTAGCTTTATCGGTTGATTTTAGGTACAAAGAATGCTTGGGAAAAGTAGCTTGGTTACTCAGCTTAATGATGTTCCGTTTGGATTTATTGGAAAAAGGAGCACAGTGTGTTATGAAGACGGAGTTAGCATTGACGCACAAAAGTGCTCAAAATTCACAAGTTATTCTTCTAGAAGAGCCAGAAAGTCATTTGTCATTTTCAAAACTCAACCAGCTGATCAAAGCAATAAAAGAAAAGAATAATGATAAGCAGATCATTGTATCCACGCATAGTAGTTTTGTAGCTAATAAATTAGGGTTAGAAAACTTGTTGTTGATTAAAAATCTTAAAGTTGCTCGCATAAATGAACTTTCATCTGCGGATTTCTTCAAGAAAGTATCTGGATATGATACACTAAGATTGATTTTGTGTGAAAAAGCAATTTTAGTAGAAGGTGCTTCAGATGAACTTGTAGTTCAAAAAGCGTATCAATCTTTATACAACGATCATTTGCCTATTGAAGACCAAGTAGATGTAATTTCTGTTGGGACTTCGTTTTTAAGGTTTTTGGAGATTGCAGAGGAGCTGAATCTTAGAGTCTCTGTTGTAACTGACAATGATGGAGATGTAGTAGCTCTTGAAAAAGTATGTTGATTATATTCATCAAAAAGGAAAATATAACAATTTGTTATGATGAGGTTGTGGATGAAGGGACTCTTACCATTGGGAATAAGATGTATAACTACAATACATTGGAACCGAAGATTCTAAAGCTAATAGTAATGACCTATCTTTTATTTAACAGGATTTTTGGAACAAATTACGATAAACTTGAAGATTTGCAAAAAGTATATGAATCATCATAAAACGGAGGTTGCATTGGCTATTTTTAATTCTGATGAAAGAATAATATTTCCTACATACATTATGGAGGCAATAAAAAATGAGTAATAAGCTAATTATTGCAGCTGCTGGGTCTGGCAAGACTACACATTTGGTTGAGGAGGCATTGAAGATCAAAGATGGTAAGGTGCTAATCACTACTTTTACCGAAGCCAATGAAAATGAAATTCGTAAAAATTCTTTGAATTGAAAGGATGTATACCGAGTAATATCACTATTCAAACTTGGTTCTCTTTTTTAATTCAACATGGTGTAAAGCCTTATCAAAGTGTTCTCTGCGATTGTAAAGGTAAATGGACTGTTACTAGTGAATCAAAAATCTGGGTTGAAATATCGAACTAAAGATGGAAAACCAGTATATTATGGGGAAAATGATCCGATGAAACACTATTTCAGCAAAAATAAATTGATTTATTCCGATAAAGTTTCAAAATTTGCGGCTAGAGCAAACGAATTAACCAAGGGAGTTGTGATAAAAAGAATTGAAAAAATATATTCCGATATTTTTATAGATGAAATTCAGGATTTATCTGGATATGATTTGGAAATTGTCAAGTTACTATTTGGCTCTAAATCTAATATATTGCTAGTAGGGAGATCCTCGACAAGTTACCTACCACACTCATCAGGAGGAAAAATATAAAAATACTCTGATGGGGATATTATAGGATTTGTGAAGAATGAGTGTTCAAGACATACTGTAAGCATAGACGATATGACTCTTAATAGAAGCTACAGAAACAATAAAAGTATTTGTTGTTTTGCCAATTCAATTTATCCTTATTTTTAAGCCTTGTGAATTTATAGAACAATCGTCAACAGGTCATGATGGAGTTTTCTTTATTTCTACAGCAGATGTTGATGACTATTTAGAAAAATATAAACCTATACAGTTAAGAGAATCAAGTAGAAAGAGTGTAAATACAGATTATCCAGTTATGACCTTTGGTGGTTCTAAAGGATTGACGTTTGACCGAGTATTAATTTACCCTACCAAAGATATGGAGAAATGGTTTTTCGACCACAATAAAGAATTAAAAAATCAAATGCGCTCTAAGTTTTATGTTGCTGTAACTCGTGCAAAATACAGCGTGGCGATAGTTTATGATAATAAGAAGAAGCAGTTAGCAAAAGGAATTTTAGACTACAAAATATAATGCAAAATATGGGAATTTGCGTGACAAGTATAGAATTCTTTGACTGATAGAATCACAGAGGGTAAGCACTAATCTACTGACAAGTTCGAAGTCTAAGTATTTGAAATGTGATTAGAGGTGGATGGAGGAAATTGGTGAATGTTTTCACAAGAGTCTGATAATAAAAATGCTATTTGGTGTATATAAGAAATTGAAATCATATTATCATTATAACAAAATTTTTATTAATGAGATAGCTTCATTTGAATTTGATTCTGAAAAGATGAATTTGACGTTGGATGGCAAAAATCATGAAAAATCCTTTGATTATTCAGATAAAATTAATGATTGGATTAACTCAATAGATTATTATGTGTTGCCAAAAGCTTTTTAAAGAAAAACAGAAACATAGAAGATAGATTTGTTTTAAGTTCTTTATCGCATAAATCTGTTTCTAAAGTAAATTTTATCGATATGCTAATAGAATTGCATTTATTAGAAACTGTTTGGACTTTAATTGTTGCCAAGATAGCTTTTGATAATGGAATAATTCAAAAAGACTCTGTATGGTAATGTAATAGACAATGAACTTCTATTCACCAAGTCAAAAATCTAAAAGAATCAATCTCGGTTTCAAAAAGGAATTTATTTAAAATATACTTTCCTCAGTATTGTAATTGGAAAAACAATGCAATTGATGCAATTGAAAAATATAAGAATAGTAAGAATATGGTTTTTATTATCCATGGATATTAAAAATTTTTATTACTCTATACATTGGAAATTCGATAAGTTAATAAAGATTATTCCAGATAAAAAGATTAGAAGAATTTGAACATTATTCTTCTATAATAGAACTAATTTTTAAAAAGATATACTCAAATAATTTCTGTAGTTAGAAATCTATCACAAAATGAGGAACAAAATGAATATATTTTTACCGATTGGACTATTTAGTTCTATGCTCTTGTCTAACTTGTTTTATGTACAAGTATGATATATCGATGAAAAATAATAAAAACGTATTGTACTATGGTCGATATGTTGATGATATATTGATATTGCTCAATACTGGTAAAAGTAAATTTGATGCCAGTGAAAGTATTTTAGAAGAATTACTTATATTAAATAATATTGTTTCACGTACGGACTCAAAAAGATTATTGTCTTCCAGAATACAATGAATTACTGATTCAAAAAGAAAAACTAAAATTAATTTATTTTTGAGAGAGAAAAATGTAGTGCACTTTTGGCACAGTTAAGAAAAACAAAAATAATTCCTAGTCAAATGAACATTATTCCTAGTACTCACGTTAAAATTGATGATTTCGAAGAAGTGGCATATGCATTGAACAATTTTTCTATTGAGACCAAAATTAGAGATATAGGAAAGTTAGAAATCAATAAGTTTAAGTTATCATTGTATATGTCGGAACTTGTACGTGGTAGTAGATTTAATGCATCAAACATTAGCCAGAATAATAGGACACATAAGCCAGATGAAAAATTAAGATTATTAATCTAGTAGTAATGCAATTGAATATAGTATTCATTGGATAAACGCATTATATTATATTCTTTCTAACCTCTAATCATTCCCAAAAAGAATGGAATCTTCTTAAAAATAATATTAGATTAGCTATAAAGACCATTTCAGTTGATAATATAGAAGATATAAAGGATAAACAAATAAAGAATATAAAAACAAAAATGAAGAAAGACTTGAATGATTTGTTTGATATTTGTATATCTACTGCTTTTAGCAGTCAATCCTGTATTTTTCAAGAAAAGAAAAAGGAAATACTTGATAATTGTTATAAGATTCTGTAATGCAAATCTATTTAATCATTATCTTGTTTCATTTTCATTAATGAATTATTCAGATGAGGTAAATAAAGATGTGGACTTTTTCAAATATGAATTTATCTTCTTTGAGAAAGAAGAATATTTTAAACTATATAATGCACGGAAAATGAAATTGTCTCCACGATTCATCCATTTTTGAAGAATTATTCCATGATTCAATAATAAGAAGTATTGTATTTGAATCAAGTCCTGTATTTTTCTGATAAGATTATTAAAAATAACTAAAACAATTTCTCCAAGTTAATCAAATAGAATCCAATTGGGCAAAACCATTATCAATATCGATAAATGAGGATGAAAAATAAGAATTATAATTTTATAAAGATAAAGCTGAATAATAAGACAAGAAACTTGAAGAGAATTAGAGTGGCAGTTGCTAATATAAAATTAGACATTGATTCTTGCTGTATGGGTTTAAATAATACACCGGTAATTAGAAATCGTAATGACTTTATTTCTTTTAAATACGTCTTATGTTAGCTCGAATGAAAAGGTGGATTATTTGCTATTTCCTGAGTTTTACATGCCGATATCATGGATACAAGATGTTCTTTTTCATTTACTAGAAAAACAGGAACAACTATTATTAGTGGAATGCAATATGTATATAATAATAAAGGTAAAAATAAACATGCTAGAAACTTGGTGTATATTTACAAGGGTAAAATCTGGACAGTATAACGCATCATGTGTTTTTGCTAGAGAAGCAATTATGCCCCTGCTAGAAAAACTATTAGCAACAAAGGATATGAAATTAAAGACAGAAAAAGTACCTATTTATACATGCATTGATGATGGTCGCGTTAGATTTGTTTTTCTTTGTTATGAATTTACAGATATTTGTGCGAGAGCATTATTTAAAGATGAAGTGGATATGATGTTTATCCCTGAAAATAATAGTGATCTCACATATTTCTCGAACATTATTGAAACAATGACTCGAGATATCTCATGCTATAATGGTTCAATCAAACACATCCCATTATGGTGATTCACGTATTTCTGGACCCTATAGCCGAGATCAAAGAAATATAGTGCAAATAAAAAGGAGGAGATAATGATAGTTTGATTATTGGAACAATTATATATAGAAGATATTAGAAAAAGTAGAAAAAGACGAACGAAATTTGATGGAAAAGGAAATTAATGATATTTTTCAAAAATAAATTAGAAAAAGCATAAAAATATCAAGAATTAAAAAGAGAAAAAGATAAAGTTAAAATCGCTAAGTTATCCGCCAGAACATTTTTCTAAAGTTGCAATGGTATTTTTAGTGTATATATTACACAGTAAAATTCATATTATTATGTGAATTTTAATATGAAACGAGAACCACAAATGTCAGATTATTTACAGCATGATTCTTACGACAAAGCAGATAAATATAGCATAGAAAAGTATGGTCAAAACATGGTTGGAAAGACCTTTTATGATTTGACTGTTCTTGATAATGATGAGAAAATTTATGAGTCGATGATGGAGTATAATGTTTCTCACGAAAATAAGAAGCGTAAGGGTGGATTAGGAGAGCATGGTTGAAGAAAGATTTTTTTCACTATAAAGCGAACAGTGATTCTGATCCTGACTTTAAAGAAGCCGGTGTGGAATTAAAGGTTTCTCCTTATAAGATAAACAAAAATAAATCGATTGCTGCAAAAGAACGATTGGTTTTAACGATGATTGATTACAATGCAGTTATCAATGAAATTGATTTTTGATAAAAAGCCATTTCTGGTATAAATCTCAATGGCTTTTATTGGTGTATTATTATGTGAATAAAGAGATTAAAGATACGTCTTAATTATCGTATTGATTATGTTCGTTTGTTTACTCCTTCAAATGAAGACTTAGCGATAATAAAAACGATTATTTTTAAGATATTAAAAAAGGTCGAATCGGGTAAAGCGCATGAGTTGTCTGAGTCAGATACGATGTATCTTTCGGCTTGTACAAAGAGCTCTGATTCGTCGATAGTAAGAAAAACAGCCCAATAGTGAAATTCCAGCTAAACCTAGAGCATTTGCATATAAGAGTTCTTATATGACCTATGTTTTAAATAATTATATAATCCATAAGAAACCTGCTTATGAATCGATTATTTCTGGAAAGATAGTTGGAGACATTGAAAACTACATTCTAAATCAGAATCAATCAGTTCAAAGGAAAATCAGTAGATTTTCTATGTAAAGGAGTTTGAGATTGCTTTAAAAATAAAGAGCCTAAAAATCTAGGTGCTATGCTTTCCTTTAGGATGCTTAATATCAAAAGTAATAATGCAGAAGAATTCATGAAAGCTAATATCAAGGTGAAGACTTTTTCGTATTAATAAGAAAGATAAGATTAAAGAAAATATATCTTTTTCCAACTTTCAAGTTTTTCGGATGTTGTAAATCAAAAATGGGAAGAATCTGATTTTTACAATCTTCTTTACTCAACTAAATTTTTGTTTGTAGTCTATCAAGAACAAGAAGATGGAAGCTATAATCTGGACTCATACACAGTTTTGGAATATGCCATATGATATTCTTGATTCTGATGTGAAATCAGTTTGGGAAAAAGACGAAATATACTCTTTTGCACCTTCCCTCTGAATTGAAGAAGGAAAATGGATGCTATAAGGGATATTTCCTAAAGCAAACAGAAAATGCTGTTTGCCATGTACGTCCTCATGGAAGAAACTCAAAGGATACTTATATTTTACCTGATGGACGTGAATACCCAAAACAATGTTTTTGGCTTAATAACTCATATATACTTAAAATTATAAAGAATCATTTAGATTAAGGCTCATGCCTTATTTTTAGTATGATATAGTATTACAGTGGACAATAGGTTTGGCGTCTGCCAAAGAAAGAACTTTAAGTTCTGTCTGCTAAACAAGCGAAATTGGAGGGCTTTTAAAATGAACAAATCAATAGTAGAGCTATTTGCAGGTGTAGGTGGTTTTCGCCTCGGAATGGAAAGATTAAATTCTGGGTGGGAAACTGTTTGGTTTTCTCAATGGGAACCTGGAGCAAGAACACAATGGGCTCATGAATGCTATGTTCATCACTTTGGAGATGCAAAAGATTTAAATGGAGAATATACAACTGGAATAGATATTTCAGAAGTAAATAAGGAAGCAATACCTGACCACACATTATTGGTAGGTGGATTCCCATGCCAAGATTATTCTGTTGCGCATAGTCTTTCTACTTCCCAAGGATTGGAAGGAAAGAAAGGTGTTCTTTGGTGGCAGATTCGTGATACTCTTATTGCCAAAAAGACACCTTTTGTTCTTTTGGAAAATGTAGATCGCTTAATTAAATCTCCTGCAAAGCAGAGAGGACGTGATTTTGGCGTTATTTTAGCGTGTTTCAATGAGCTTGGATATTCTGTAGAGTGGCGTGTTGTGAATGCAGCGCTTTATGGTGGTCCTCAAAGACGGAGAAGAACATTCATCTTTGCCTATAAAAACGATACGAAGTATGGAAAGAAAATGGCAAAGATATCTTATGAGTATATTATTAATCAGTATGGACTTATGGCGGAAGCTTTTCCTATTGAGTTTCCAGTAGAAAGATTTAGCGAGACTGTTCTTTTTGAGGATGTTGTAGAGGTTTCTGATAAATTTCAGTTTGGATTTGAAACTTCTGGGTTCATGAGAAATGGACGTATTATTACTGCTAAAGTTAAAGAGAAGGAAGAAAGTCCTATTACCTTAAAAGAGATTCTTGAAGCTTGTGAGAACGAAGATTATTTTGTGAGTAGCTCAGATCTGCCCTCTTGGGTTGAAATGAAAGGGGCTAAAAAGAAAGAACGCACAACATCAGAAGGACATACATATACTTTTTCGGAAGGTGCAATTCCATTCCTTGACTACTATAATAAACCTGGAAGAACCATGCTTACAAGTGAAGGGACTAAAAACAGGAGTACACATATTGTTGCGGATCCAGCAACCGGTACAATCCGTATCTTAACACCAATAGAGTGTGAAAGACTTCAAGGATTTGAGGACAATTGGACGGCAGGTATGCCAGATCGAATGAGAAGATTTTGTATGGGAAATGCCCTTGTTGTGCCGATGATAACTCGGATGGGAAGATATATTACTTCAATTGTGGAAGGAGAGTAATATTTTAAGTGATTGGCTTTATATCTCGGAAAAATGTCAGTGAAATATAAATTACTGTCAGCCTATAAATCTCCACATAAATAGGGAAAAGTTTAAAAAGTATCTAAATTTTTCACACTTTTTAAACCGAGATATCAAGATAACACAGAGCATTTAAATTTATCTTGTTAGAATGTAAATGGTTATTTAGGCGCTTGAGAGCTGCTGAATACGATACTCAGAGCCACCAAATCCGAGTGGCGGGAGCCATTCGGAATCAAACAGCATTCCGATGTTCAGAGCCATATCCTACATTGAATATACGGTAATTGTACTGAATAGTTGAAAGGTACTAAAAACATGGATTACAAAGCAATGAGAGACCGAATTGAAGATATGGTAAATGATAACCATAGGGACTTTGTTAAGGCAATTATTAGTATAGAAAAAGGCATAAACGATGAAGGTGCTTTGGACAAGCTCTATGACGCTTATATGGATAATGATAGCCTTAATTTGCTAAATGAGGAATTTGACCATATGATTGAGGAATTAAGGAGTAGGGTATTATGAAAAGATATTTATTTAATTGACAGCCTGAATTGATTGATATAGATATCTACGAAGATACACGAGTGTCGGAGATGTCGGAGAAATACCGGAAAATTGTCGGAGATGTCGGTAAAATACAAATCACGTATAACCCTTTGATTTTTCACAAAAATAGAGAAAAGTTGAAAAAGTGTTTAAACTTTTCCAACTTTTCAAACTAAGATACCAATGTGATACTGAGCGTATGGAATCCGAATAGAAAGGAAATTCATAATGAGTAGCAAGTTTGATGATTTTCTTCAGGAGCAACTTCAGGATCTTGAAATTAGAAAAGAATATGAAGCTCTTTCAGCCGGAACATAGAGTGATTCAGGCTAGGATTGATGCTGAGAAGAAGCCCGGAATGCTCCCCAAAGAGCTAGGCTCTTAAGCGCTTATATCTGAGTGAGAATTCCAGGAAGTGTTGCCCCGCCTATCCGGTTATGGAAACCGGCGATTCCGGTATGATGGATACAGCCATTCAGGAAATCCAGAACCGATGATTCCGGAGTCGGAAACTGGAATTCCGTTTCATGAAACCATCAGGCTGGCTTAAACGTAAATGGTAAAAATATCCTGTCATCTTTTTTTTCTCCATAAAAATTGAGATAATCGTGAAAAGTGTGAAAAGTTGAATGCACTTTTTCCACTTTACAAACTTTTTCCACTTTGCACACTATCTCAGTAAGGAATTCAAGTTGAATACAAAACTCGCTACAAGCAGGATTCGAACAGGGCAATGGGCTGAAATTATTAAAGATTGTTAGGAGAGTGGTCTAAAAGTAGATGACTATTAGGCACTGATTATTCTGGCATTTTGAGAGCCACTGAATCTGATACTCAGAGTCACCAAATTCGAATGATGAAGACAGGCAGAATCAAATGTCATTTCGATGTTCAGAGCCATATCCTGCAATGAATTTAAGGTAGTTATCCAGACTCATCGAGGAGACAAAAACATGGATTACAAAGCAATGAGAGCTAGACAATATGTAATGACCTCCACTTTGTAAAATTCGTGGATTTACCTGTATAATGTAGTTGCAAAACAACAGCAGGGATTACCGCATACAAAGGGAGGTCATCAAATGAATCATAACACAATTTACGTAGGAATGGACGTTCATAAGGAAAAATTTTTTTCACTTTTGTGCTTACACTCTTGAAGCTGAAAAAGGCTTCTATCACCAAAGAACAGAAGCTGATTACAAGGAGGTTCTGAAATATTTGGAGTTCCTTAGAAGCATCTACGGAAATGATGCTAACTTCATATGCGGTTATGAGGCTGGTTGCCTCGGTTATACTTTGTATCACCAGTTATCAGCGAACAATGTAAACTGCGTTATTCTTGCCCCTACAACAATGCTTGAGCAGCGTAGTAAGAAGCGTATTAAAACAGACAAGCGCGATGCTGAAATCATTGCTAAATGTCTTGCTCAACACAACTATAGCTCTGTTCACATTCCTACAGCAAAAGATGAAGAAACAAAAGAATTCTTGCGCATGAGGGATGACCACAAGCTTGCTTTTAAAAGATAAAGCAGCAGATACTTGCGTTCTGCTTACGACATAGCTATCGTTATAATGGAAAAAGTCACTGGACAGCAGCTCATCTCAAATGGCTTAGATCATTAACTCCTGAGGCTCTATACAAGGAAATCCTGGACGAATATCTGCTGACCTATCAGAATCTTTCCGATAAGCTTGAAAGAATGAACAAGCGTATTGAGGAGCTTGCTTCACTAGAAGAGTACAGGGAAGCGGTTAAGAAGCTTTGCTGTTTCATCGGGGTGAGAACGCATACAGCACTTTCTGTTCTGGTTGAAGTTGGTGACTTCAAACGTTTTGCTTCTGCCAAGAACTTTGCTTCGTACCTCGGTCTTGTACCAGGGGAGAATTCCAGTGGTGAGAATCAAACAAGGCTTGGCATCACGAAAGCGGGTAACAGGCATATACGATTACTGCTTACAGAAGCATCTCAATGCTATGCGAGGGGAAAGATTGGATTCAAATCGAAAGAATTGAAATCACGACAGTCCGGAAACACACCGGAAATCATAGCTTATGCAGATAAAGCAAACGAGCGTCTAAGACGCAGGTATTACAAGATGGTTCTTGGCAGTTGTAAGAAACACAACGTAGCCAAAACAGCAATAGCAAGAGAACTTGCCTGCTTTATGTGGGGCATGATGACAGATTGTATTGCCTGACACTATGGGTGCAACATCGTGCTGCTAATATCAAGGCCAAGCCGCTAAAGCGGTGCTTTGCAGCCTTGACATCATCATCCCGCTGTTATGGTGGGTAATCAAGCAGATGTGAGATGGCTTATGCCACACACATCTGCAAAAAATAATAGTAACAACTGAAGACATCTTGAAAGGGCTCCGACCATTTCAAGGTTCGAGCTATCTACGATAATTCTATGTCGGCACAGAGTAATCTGTGATCCACGAAACTAGACGGTAGAGCTCACGGCGGACCATTGACCTGTAGGTAACCAATCCACGTATATCAGAGTGGCCAAGGCCGGGAACTGATACTCCGGAGCTCTTTCCAGATGTCTTCAGAAATAATTAAATAAAAGTTTGTGGTGATTTTCTATGATTTACACTTGACAGGAGGTCATTACATATCAGAATTGAAGATATAGTAAATGATAACCATAGGGACTTTGTTAAGGCGATTATAAGCATAGAAAAAGGTATTAACGATGAAAGTGTATTGAACAAGCTTTATGGCGCTTATATGGATAATGACAGCCTTAATTTGCTACATGAGGAATTTGACTATTTGATTGAGGATTTAAGGAAGTAGGGCAGATAAAAGACTTACTCTATGTTCGAGAATAGGGCAATCTTATCAATATTATAGGATATACTGTTGTAGAGATTGATGCAGCCGAAAGAGAAAATTAGAACTTCCATTGATGATTCCTATATGAAACTGATGGAAAAGTGGGGAAGCGGAATTCCGAGAGTTGTTCGAGAAGTATGTGATGAAGGACTTGCTGTTCCTGTATTTGAAGGTGGAGAGGTAGACCTTGTTGTAAACATTTATCGCAAGGGAATTGGCCCGAGCGAAGATAGAACTGCGACTAATAGTGCAATTAATGCGACTGATGCGACTGAAATTGCAACCAATGCGACTGAACTAACAGAAGACGAGAAGCTGATAATCGTTGCGGTAAAACAAAATCCGAGTATTACGTAACAGGCCTTGCATAATCAGACTGGAATCACGATAGGAACTATCAAGCGTATTCTGCCTAGGCTACAGGAAAAAGGCGTTCTTATTAAGAGAAGGAAGTCGTCGTTCTGGAAATTGGAAGGTGGTTAAGTAAATGGCAGAATTTAATCTAAAACAGATTATTAATCGTCTGAATGAAGAGTTTATCGGGGATACCAGAAAAACTTGTGTTTTGCATGAGGATAAGGGGAAATTTGCAGATACATAGAAAAGGGAAGAGTTTATGAAATATTTTATGGACGCCCATGAGGATGGAGGCATCACAGAGCATGTGAGATAGAGAGGTGTACATATGGCAGTGATAGAGTTAGAGGAAAATCAGATTAATGATATGTTGTATGAACTTGATATGTGTCAGGATGATGAGAAGAAGTGTGCAAATATCTTTTAGATGAATTGGAGATGGAGTATACGGACCTGAAACAGTTTGATAAGAGAGAACGTTGCGTAAAGTTGAAATCGAATCATCTAAGAGGGAAGAGCCCTGATAGAAAGTTTAATGATTTTATAAATCACTCTCCATAAAATGGAGTAAAGTTTAAAAAGTGTTTAAACTTTTCACACTTTTTAAACTAAGATATCAATCTGATACAGAATTCTTTGTGAATCCTATTAAATACAATAAAATTCCAAACAAAGGCAGATTTTTATGAATGAGGAACAGTATTTATCAAGAATCAGACAACTGGAAAGAGGAAATCGAATATCTGCATAGTCTTCTTTGATGATGCCGGGATTTCCTATGAATTAGAAGTCAAAGAGTCAGAAGATTTTCTCCGGATAAGAATCCGGCTTTTGAGGATGATCAAGGAGCACGCATTCTTCCTGTTAAGCCTACGAAGCAGCACGTTCAATATTTCTATCATTTGTTTAAGGGACGAAATGATGTATATAGTAAGAGATCCGGAAAAGCAAATAAGAAGACCGGAAAACATGGTTATTATACGCAATGCTGGAACTTTTGGAAGGATGGAATTTGCCCCAAGAAGAATAATCCACAGTTCCATTGTGGAGAATGTCGGAACCAAAGATATAAGGAGCTGACCGGGCAAGTATTATATGAGCACTTACTTGGAGTAAAAGAAGATGCTTCGGATGTTATAGGACTATACCCGATGTTTCCGGATGAAACGATTAATTTTTTGGTATTCGACTTTGATTGCCATGATGAGTTAAATGGTGGGGACGATGGTGCGAATATTGATTCGGAATGGGTAGCGGAAGTTAATGCTTTCAGAAAGATTTGTGAAAATAATGAAGTCCCCATTCTGGTTGAACGCTCCCGCTCCGGAAAAAGGCGCTCATATTTGGATATTTTTGAGAAGCCCATTCTGGCAAGTATTGCGCGTCGATTTGGAACATCACTTTTAACCCAAGGTGCTGAATCTGTAAATATGAGAAGCTTTAAGTACTATGATAGAATGCTTCCGGCTCAAGACCATTTGCCTATTAACACAAAAACAGGAAAGCCGGGGCTAGGAAATCTGGTTGCCTTACCGTTGCAGGGACAGGCTCTTAAGCAGGGAAATAGTGCCTTTGTGGATGAGAATTGGAATGCTTATCCCAATCAATGGGATTGCTTAAGGGAAATCAAGAAAATTTCTACTGAAACAGTCGAAAAAAAGATACAAGAATGGTCTTTGTACGGAATTCTTGGTGTACTCAATAATGATTTCAATACGGATACAGTAGATACTGATAGCATAACGGATGAAAAGGAGACTAAGCCCTGGAAAAAAGGAAAGATAGCTTTTCATAAAGAAGATGTTTCCGCTACGGTGGAAAATCGTTATTGCTGATAAAGTATAGCATTAGCACAAAAAAAGCATGAAACCGAGAATGCAAAATGCTTTACGACGTATGGCGGCATTTAGTAATCCTGATTTTTATAAGAAATCTTCTATGGGATTATCAACAAAAGGAATTCCGAGAATCATTTTCTGTGGTTATGATGAGGCCGGCTATATCTGTATTCCACGAGCCTTACTGGAAACGATAGTGGATAGATTCCAAGAAGCAGATATTCCAATTACACTACCGATCATAGGACTGTTGGAAATGCATTGGATGTTACTTTTAACGGCACTTTATACGATGAACAGATGAGAGCGGCTAAGGCTATTTTAGAATATGATAATGGTATTCTTGCAGCAACCACTTCTTTTGGTAAAACCGTTGTTGGCGCGTATATGATTGCAGAAAGGAAAACCAATACTCTGATACTTGTTCATAATACGGAAATCCAGAAGAATTGGATTGAGGATTTAAACAAGTTTCTGGATATAAATGCTGAGTTACCGGAATATAAGACAAAAACAGGAAGAGTGAAAAAGAGAAAGAACATCATTGGAAAACTACATGCCGGTCATAATTCGATGACCGGTATTATAGATGTTGCAATATTTTCCTCCTTGGGAAAGGGGGAAGAAATTAATCCAATGCTCGAGCAGTATGGAATGGTAATCATGGATGAATGTCATCACGGAGCGGCTCAGACGGTTGAAGATATTGTTGGTTCAGCAAAAGCGAAATATGTCTATGGCTTAACGGCCACACCGAAACGGGAAGATGGATTGGAAAAGAAAGTTTTTATGCAGTTCGGTCCCATAAGATTCCGCTATACGGCAAAGGAAAGAGCAGAAAAACAAGGGATTGATCACGTTGTTTATCCAAGATTTACAAGATTAGTCAGTACATCGAATTTAAAAGTTACGGAGGCAAATAGGGCAGTTATTGAATGTGAATCCAGAAATGAACAGATTATTTCGGATGTTGTAAATTGCATTCAAAATGGTAGAACGCCTCTCGTCCTAACTAAATATAAGGAACACGCTGAACTTTTATATCAACGATTGCAGGGGAAGGCAGACCATGTTTATCTTTTGCAAGGAGGGGGCAGTAGAAAAGCTAAGGATGAAATGAGAATTCAAATGAGAGCAGTTCCGGATGCGGAGTCTATCGTCCTTGTTGCTATTGATAAATATATTGGCGAAGGCTTTAATTTTCCTCGCCTTGATACAATGATGCTTACCATGCCTGCTGCCGCAGAAGGAAATATTGAGCAGTTTGCCGGGCGCTTGCATCGAGATTATGACACGAAGACAGAAGTAATCATATACGATTATGTGGATTCTCATATACGTGTTCTGGAGAAGATGTATCATAAGCGCCTAAGGACTTACAAGAAAATCGGATATGAAATTTGCAATAATATTATTGTCGAAAAACAGTATGCCAATACTATTTTTGATATAGATAGCTATGAAAAAGTATATGAAAAAGATTTACTGGAGGCCAATAAAGAAATTATTATTTCCAGTCCCGGATTAAATCACGCCAAGGTTGATGCTTTCGTAAAGCTTATAAAACAGAGACAGGAAGATGGAGTTAAGCTTACGGTGATAACTCTTAATCCGGAGGGATATCCGGAAGAAAAGATTGAGGATACAAAAAGACTTGTAGAGATACTTGAAAATTGTGGTGTCAAGATCAAGCTTCAGGAGCATATGCATGAACATTTCGCTATCATAGATGAAGAGATAGTATGGTATGGAAGTATGAATTTTCTATCTCGAGCGAAGGTGGATGACAATCTAATGCGTGTAAAAAGTAAAGATGTAGCACAGGAATTATTGGAAATAAGCTTTGGATAAGAAAAATTGAAGGTGATATAATCAGGTTACATGAATAGTATTACGTTGAATTATTAAGGAGGAATGGTAGATATGACATTAACTGAAATTGTAAAACGGATTTAACACCACACCATTTCTATTTATCGGTTCTGGAATGTCAAGAAGATACTTAGAACTGCCAAATTGGGAAAGTTTATTAAAAGCATTTTGCCACACAAATCAGAGATGATAAATTTGCGTATCAATACTATGTAAATAAGGCATCCAGTGGAAATTCTTCTATGACCCTGCCAAGAGTTGCTTCGTTAATAGAAAATGATTTCAATGAAGAGTGGTTTAGCAATCCTGCAAAGCGTAATCTTAATGAAAAGGAATTAGAAAGTGTAGCTAATGGTGCTTCCATTCAAAGCGGAAGTGGTTGCCTCACATTAAACGATCCTTTTCTATAATTCCACAATATCAAAAAGAAATAGAATTATTGGAAAAAAATCTCTTTAAACAGCATATCAGAGTTATTACAACAAATTACGATACGTTTTAGAGGATCATTTTGATGGATATAAAACTTATATTGGACAGAGTGAGTTGATATTTTCCCCATTGCAGGGAATTGCAGAGATATATAAAATACACGTTCAGTTGATTTGCCGGAAAGTATTGTTATAAATGAAAAAGATTATCAGATTTTTGACGAAAAGGAAAAGTATCTTGCAGCAAAGCTGATGACTATTTTTATGGAATATCCGATTATTTTTCTTGGATATTCTATAAGTGACTGTAACATACAGCAGATTATTCGATCGATAGTAAGCTGTCTCGATACACAACAGTTACACAAACTGTCTCGATCGTTTTATTTTCGTCGAATACCAACCTAATAATAACGGAATAGAGATATCTTCTTATGCGGTCATGATTGAATCAGAACCTTTGCAGATGACAAAGATTGGTCTTAGCGACTTTTCTCAATTATATCGTGCGTTAGAAATGAAAAAAGCAAAAATGCCGGTTAGATTGCTAAGGCATTTTAAAGAGGAACTATATAATTTTGTTATTACAAATAGCCCGACTGCAACAATGCGGGTAGCTTCAATTGATGATACGAGGGTTAAAGATGAGGATTTGGTATTAGCCATCGGTAGAGCTTCAGAATTTGGGTTGAAAGGATTGAGTGGTCTTGATGCAAGTGAATGGTATAGAAATATTGTCCTTGGAGACTTGAATTTTAGTGCAGATGAACTCTTGCGATACGCTTTTCCTAAGTTACTCAAACAAAATTCAAACAAGCTTCCGGTTAACAAGCTGTTAGTAAGTGCAAAAGAAAGTTATCCGGAGGCTGAGGAACTTGCACTTAAGTATACTTTTGATAAGATTATTTCTAAAACTATACGGGAATCAGCGACATATAGTAGAAAAGTATCATTCTGTCATGGACATCTGGAATTTAAAGTCTGCTACGATTGAGAAAAACCAGGCTAGTGGCTCACCTTCCTGAGGATAAGATTTCAATTGACGAGTTGGAAACGATTCTAAAAGATTTGTTTGAGCAAAATAGAAATATCCTCTATGAAGAAACAACACCACCAGTAAAAACGAATATAAGACGTTTGATATTGATTTATGATTACTTAAAATGGGGAAAAAGAAAAGAGCCGTCTGACTAAAGCATCTGTAAACAGACACCGTTCAGAGGACCCTTTTGAATCGATGCACCAATCATATCAGCATCTGCATGCAGACACCTTTACTAATATAGCGCATTACATTCATTGAACTTCTTTAATCTAATTCAAAAAGTTGGTGTCAAGCAACATCAGAAAAAGAGAGAAAAATCAGAAAAAGAGAGAAAAATTGTAGAAAAAGAGAGTAGGACATGTTTAATTATTTATTTAAGAGATACAAAGTGGATATATTACAAAAGGATAGCACATTCTCTTTTAAGGATATGCAATTATATGAAAAAAATTTTTAGCAATGTGGATTATTGGTTCAATGCTCATACTTGCATTTGCTTTATTGGGATATATGATAGGTATATTTGGATCCTCTGCAATACTTATTATTGCTTTTTGATTTTTGATTATCGGTGGAATTAATAAATGGAACAAAAGAGAATATTAAATGAAAAAAATCAGGGCCTGCTGCTGAGAAAAGAATAAATGAGATGGTTAAATTATTAAGGTCTTTTTCATATTGATGTACATAATAAAAACGCAGTTGGATGAGATTATCGTAATGGCTGAAAGGAGGAAGAATTGTATGATACATGGAAAGGATTTAGGGGCTTATTTAAAGGGATGACAACATACATTTTACTTCCTGTTATCACTATATTATTAGCTGAATTTTTTAAGGATGTTTCATTGTCCTTACTGATTAGAAGAGCCATTGTATTAATTCTTTTCTGTCTCAGTATAGGTTTGATAATTTCTGCCTTCTCTAAGGGAATTACGGACATTTTGAATCCGGATATTAGAGATTTAAGACGCTTGATTCGTGATATCGAAGATATAAAAAGTATTTTTAGAGATGGAGATTCTTCATTTTTCTCTTGAAAAATGACAAGTGAATGTGGAAAAAGCTACGACAAGAGTAATTTACGGAATATGCGCAGTCTTTAGTCTACAATTACAATTCAGGACGCACTGCGTCCTAATTTAAGCTGGACTCATTATCGATCCTTAATGAAAATTTCTGATGAAAAAAGATAATATCCTTGCATTTGTTGCATAAGCAACAAAATCATTTTTTTTTTAAATGATAATTAGAATATACTAACAAGAACTATAGTATACGCATCAGTCTAATATCGTAAAAAATAATCTGACTCTCTCCGGCAAGTAAAAAAGTAAACCCGCCTCATGATTGTCAGAAGAAATCAGTGGAATGAGAAGGAGAAGAAAATGGATAAGATTTTGGATTTGGATAAAAAGTGTTGCATCCCTTGTAAAAGGAGTATCCGGAAGTTGCCGACATCATGGTTGAATTAGGATTCACGGAAAATTAAAAATCCTGCCATGCTGGCTTCTGCAGGTCGGATTATGAATCTGAAGAAAGGATCTCAGATGAAGAAGATTCTTATGGAGGAGATTATTCGCGCATTCCGGGAAAAGGGATTTGAGATAACGGATGGAGGGAAGCCCTTTCCTACTGAGTCTGTAGATGCAACTGATGAAGCCAAGATAGCTAAGGCATCTAAGGTATCTGAGGAGACTAAGATAGCTGATGCATTTGAGGCAACTAAAGCTCCGGTAGATCGTGCAGAAGTCCTGCGTTCGCTTTTGGATCGTCTGTCCGAGGGGGAGGATCTGGAGTCTGTGCGTGCAGATTTTGTACGGGATTTTAAGGATGTGGATCCTGCGGAAATCATGAGGGCGGAGCAAGGGCTCATGGAGTCGGCATGCCTCTTTCGAAAGTACAGAAGCTTTTGTGATGTGCATTCGGCCCTCTTCCATGGAGATACTAGAGAAGAGCAGATTGCCAATGCGGAAAGAGCTGTACAGGCTTCTTTAAAGAATCAGCCAGGGAAAGAGGAGAAAAATTACATCAATAAAAGTGAAGAGGCAGATGCCTTGATTCAGATTCCCGGACATCCTCTTGCAACATTTACCAAGGAAAATGAGGCTCTTGGGAAGTATTTGGAAAACACGAAGGCAAGATGGGAAAGCTTGGTAGAGAGCCTTTCCGGAAGAATTAACGGAAATAATAAAGTAGCCAAAGCAGACAAAGTAGAAAAAGCTGAAGGAGTAAAAGGCGCACAAGGAGCAGAGGGAGTAGAAGACGCACAAGGGGCACCGGATTGGGAAGCTTTGCTTGCTGCATTTTCAGAGGAGCTTGCAAAACTCCGTTTCTTTACCGTGCACTATGCGAAGAAGGGAGACCTTCTCTATCCGCTTTTAAAGGTGAAATACGACATTTCCGGTCCTTCTCAAGTCATGTGGACAGTGGATGACGAGATTCGGGATACTCTGGGAGAAGTGAAAAGAGAGCTTACTGAGAAGAGCAAGGGCGTGAGAGCGCTCAAGAACACCGGAGAAGACTTGGATGACGAGGAAGAAGAGTACATTAGAAGCAAAGCGGAGATTGCGGAAAGCATCTTAAACAGCTTTTTCTTAAAGAATTATCTTGCTGTACGGAACCGTATGGAGGAGATGATTTATAAGGAGGAAAATATTCTCTTCCCCATGTGCGCCCTGCAATTTCAAAAAGAGGAGTGGATACAGATTTACTTCGATTCCAAAGACTATGATGCTTGTTTTTCTGTTGAAAATGTAAGTTGGAAGGAAGCGGAAGAAACCGGCAATACTCCGGAAAAATGGAGAGCGGTTGAAGCTACAGGAGAATCGGAAAGAGAGAAAGATAGGAAAGAAGCTTCCGAAGAATATTCCAGAGATTTTCATGCTGCTGAACTTCCACAGGAAGCCGGAAAAATGCTGGAAGACCTGCTTCGCAGGGTAGAATCATTGGAAGGAAAATCCGGGAATAGTGGGGAGTCCCCTTCTACAAGCGATAGAGAAATCACTATGCCCGGTGGACATTTAAAGAAAAATGAGCTTATCGCCATGTTAAATACCCTTCCGGTGGAGATTACCTTCGTGGATAAGGACAATATCAATCGTTTCTTTAATGAAGGGCCAAAGGTCTTTAAACGCCCGCAAATGGCCATTGATCGGGAAGTATTTTCCTGTCATCCTCCCAAAGTGGAACCTATGGTGCGTATGATTATCGGAAACTTCCGGGATGGAAAGGAAGATGAAGTGCCTATCTGGATGGAAAAAGGCGGAAAGCCCTTCCTGGTGCGCTATATGGCGGTTCGGGACAAGGAGCAGAACTATGTGGGAACCCTGGAAGCGGTAACGGATATGACAGAGGTAAAAGAACATTTCCGTCAGTATTTTAAGAGCCATCCGGAGGAACTGTAAAAACGGTTCCACTTTAAAAATCCGGAAATACCACATCCTCCGTCTTTACTAGCTTTTGCTTTTTCCGTCCTTATCTTTTCCAATGTAAAAAGCTCATAGCTTATTTTAGTATCTGTTCCCCTAGGATCCTTGGCGGCAAATATCACATCTTCTTCGGGCTTGCCTTCCTGGCTGTGCTTTCCGATATAGGCGAGGGGAATATAGTAGGCATTTTCGTCATCCGGTACAGCTTCTTCAAAGGTATTTTGGATTGCCGGAATATTTTCCGGGAGATAGGAGCCGGTATTGTAAATGTAATCTTCTCCCTCCTCTCTGGATTCTTCTGTGGGAAAGAGAATGGCGCTTCCCACAACCTGGGACTTTCCGGAAAGGTCCTGATAAATCTGTAAAAGCACGAAGGAGACATTTTCCTGATAATCCGTCCAAGTACTCTTACATAAGTAAAGGTAGTTTGTGCCGGAAACCACCTGGGTGCCCAGCAGGGCTATGGGCTCATAATGGGTATAGTTATAGCCATTTGGAAATGCCGCTTCAAAGGCAGTCATGGCACCCGGGTTATCCTTCAGAGAGAAGCTTACGAGATTGGTGTTATAAGCTCCAACAAGAGAATCAGAATTATTTTCAGCTTTTCCCTTTTCACCTTCTGTTGCTCCGGATTCTGTAGGATTCAGAGCACTACTTCTTTCTGTTTCGTTGGAATCAGCATTATTGCTTTTCTTTCTCGGCGTCACGGAGATTCGAAGAACTGCTTTCTTTTTAGCTTCCGTGGGACTCACTGTGTTACTTTCCTTTACCGTTTTACTGCTGCAGGCGGTAATGGATAGAGCGGATAATGCTGCGATAAGCAGTGAATACTTTAAAAGATTCATTTTCATTTTCTCCCCCTTTTATATTTCTGGATTTTGTCTCCCTCTTGTACTTCTAGCTTTTTCCTCTGTATTATAAATCGAAAAATGGAAACTGCTTCTTACAAAACAGAGTCATTATAGGACTTAATTCAATCGAAAAGCAATTTTGTCGATTTTTTTCAGCCGTAAATTCAACCGTAAAATTTTACGGTTGAATTTACGGCTGTTTTCAATTACTATTGTTCTAACTACAAGGAGGTAATGGGGATGAAAGAGACTAGACAGCTGGAATTTACATCAGATATTTCCAATACATTTTTAAAAACGGTGAGTGCATTTGCCAACTATGATGGTGGACAGATTGTATTTGGTGTAGGAGATACAGGTGAAATAATCGGGCTAAAGGATCCGGCGGAGACCTGCCTTGCCATAGAGAATAAAATTAATGATGCCATTCGCCCTCAGCCTCAGTATGAACTATCGGTAAATGAGAAAGATAAAACCGTAACCCTTACAGTGGAGGCGGACCCGGCTAAACCTTATACCTATAAATCCAAAGCTTATCGCAGAAAATGATACCGCGACTATTGAAGTGGATGAACTGGAGCTTAGTAGATTGATTCTGCAGGGCAGAAATATTCATTATGAAGAGCTTCCTGCGGATACACAAGAGCTTTCCTTTTCGGAGTTGGAACGGAGAGCTAAACAGGAAATAGGGATAAAATCTTTAAATAAAGACATTTTGAAGACCTTGAATTTATATCATGATGGAGAAGGCTACAACCATGCGGCAGAGCTCCTTGCGGATCACAATCATTTTCCCGGAATAGATATAGCCAGATTTGGAGAAGATATCAGTATTATTTTGAAGCGTGCAGTATTGGAAAAGGAGTCCATACTTTCTGAACTGGAGAAAGCGGTTGAGATATATCGCGATTATTATCAATATGAAGAAATTCGGGGTATGGATAGGGTAAAGGTAGAGAAGATTCCTGAGGAAGCATTCAGAGAAACCATTGCCAATGCCTTGATTCACAGAACCTGGGATGTTAATGCACAAATCCGTGTGCTGATGTTTGAAGATAGAATTGAAGTCAGCTCTCCGGGAGGCTTGCCGGCAGGACTTTCGGAGGAAGAGTATTTAAAGGGAAATATCTCTATGCTCAGAAATCCTATTTTGGGTAATGTATTTTATCGTTTGCATATTGTGGAAATTCTTGGCACCGGAATTATTAGAATTAAAGAAGCTTATAAAGAAAGTCAAAAGAAGCCGGTATTTGAGGTCTTTGAGAACTCCATTAAAAGTTACATTGCCGGTTGTCAGCAGTATAAATCTAAATGCAGATGAGGCTGTTGTATATGCTGTATTAAGGAAAAACTATCCCAAGTCCATTAGTGAGATTATGGAAGAAGTGCCATTTGGAAAATCGAAGACAGCAGCTCTGTTAAAGAGAATGGTGGAAAATCATTACGTTACGATTGTAGGCAGTGGAAGAGGAACAAAGTATAAGATTTAGATAAAAGTTAATAGAACATCTATTCTTTACGGAGTTGATTTCATTATAGATACCATTTGAATTTAGATTCGATAAAGTTTTCCCTTCAAATAGACCTCCCCCTCCATCTATGCTATACTTTCTCTGTAATTAAACTTTGTTGCTTTTTGAAAGTTCTTAACGAATTTGCTCATCAAAGGAGGTCTATGATTACCTATCGTTGTAAGCAATGTGGCGCCCAGCTGGAGCTTGGCAGTGCCGGTGGATTTCAGTGCCCCTATTGCGGGGCGAGAGCCTTTATGTCCGATGCGGAATTCAAAGGGAATCATGAGTTTCGAAAGAAGCTTTTGGCTTACTACAAGGCGAAGGCAAGCGAGAAGGAAAATGATTATAGCGGCGATACTTTATGGGAAGAGCTGGGCACTGCCACCTATCTGATGGCAAATGGTAAGAATTTAACCCTCTCCTATATGGATCGTTATCATTATCCGGAGATGGTCTGTTACTTATGCCGGGAGTCGGTGGTCTATGTCTTTGACCGGGAGGATGGGGCAAATGCTTTTATGCAGGGCTTAAGTCGTCTTAGCTTTCCGGAAGCGGATATAAAGTTATCAAGATGTTTTCCGATGCTAAAGTCTAAGATTGCTTTAGATGCGGGAAAGGTCTGTCTGATTTTTACCAGAAAGCCCTATTTCTATCCGCTGGAGGTCTTTGCCCCTTTGCTTCGGAGCATTTGGCCTGGGTGATTTCCCGGATGGAAAATATCTGTTGCGCCTTGGAGTATTCAGAGCTTCAGCACGGGGATATAACGGCATCCAGTCTTTTTGTGAATTCTCTTACCCATGAGGGGATGCTCTTTGGGGATTGGAGAAATGTGGAGAGGAAGCGCAGCTATCAGGATTTATTGGATTTACGAAAGACCGCAAAATCCGTTGCGGAAAATATCCATAGTCCGGCTCTTTTGGAGGAATTTTTATTGGCAGAGCCGGAAGGGGATGCCTTTCAGGACTTCGCCGCATGGGATAGGGTGATCGAAGAGGGCTTTGGCGGACATCGTTTTGTGAAGATGAAATAGGAGGAAAATATGGGTTACGGTAGTTATTCAGCATCAGATTGGCAGAAATTAAAAAGCAGTAGAAAGCTCTCCAACGGGCAGAGGGTAGAGGAAGTATTTACAAGAAGAGAATGTAATCCCAAGATGAATCCGAAATTCATCGGAACCAGAGAGTGTTTTGACTCTGAGGAGCATCCCAATACCACTCCTATTGTTGTGGGCTTGGATGTGACCGGCTCCATGGGCTATCTTGCGGTGGAGCTGGCAACGGGAGCCTTAAATGAGCTGATTACAAAGCTGTATTCCACCGGCGCCGTGGCGGATCCTGCTCTGATGTGTGCGGCTTACGGAGATTTTCAGGATGCATCCCCATTGCAGGTGACTCAGTTTGAGTCGGATATTCGTATCGCCGAGCAGCTTTTAGACATTTACTTTGAAAATCATGGAAATGGTCAGGTGGTACCCACCTGTCTTTGGGAATTCTTGTCCCGCCACACCAATATTGATGCGGTGAAGAAAAGACAGCAAAAAGGCTTTCTTTTTACCATCGGAGATATGGCAGAGATTCGCAGTGATTCGGTGGGAATGACGATTTCCCGGGTTATAGGCGACGATATTGGAACGAGTGTCACCAAAGAGGATTTATTAAATGAAGTTAAGCAATCCTTCCATGTTTTTCATATCATGATTGGCGGACACAATCAGGAAAATGAGAAGCTGCTGCCGGGGCATTGTATCGTACTGGCAAGACAGGATATTTCCTGTCTTCCGGAAATCATTATCAGTGCCATTCAGTTGCAAAAGGGCGCTGTCTTAGAGGAAGTTCTTGGTCGTTGGGATGAGATTAATCGTCCTGTGATTAGCGCGGCATTGGCACAGCTTTCCTTACAAAGGAATGAAGACATTTTCCTATAAAGCTTTAATCACTGTCATGGGCACAGGGCAAACGCTTAGCTCAGAGAAAATAGCAGTTATTGGCATAGGATGAACTAATATCTATAAAAATAAAAGTCATTAGGAAAAGGATAATAACATTTATCTATGAGATCAATTGCGGTTATTGGCAAGAATTTTTGGGGATGAGGGGAAGGGGCTTTACTTGTAGCAGTCTTGCTTCATCCCTTAAGAAATCCCTGATTATCAAACATAACGGCGGCGGACAGGCAGGGCACACGGTAGAAGATCCGGAAGGAAAATGGCGTTTTATCCATCATCAAATAGGCGCCGGGGCGGAATACCATGTGCCTACTTTATTTGCCGACAGTTTCATGCCGGACCTGTTTCAGCTGGGTAAGGAAGTTAAAGACTTTACAGAGCTCTTCGGCTTTCAGCCCATCCTTTATTCTGAAAAAAATGCACGAATAACAACCATAGATGATGTACTTTTAAATATGGGGGCAGAATTTGCCAGAGGCAAGAACCGCCACGGCTCCTGCGGTATGGGCATAGAGGAATGTGTCCAGCGAAATGCCGCCGGATACGGAATTACTGTGGAAGAGCTTGCTACATGGAGTAAGCAAGATTTATTAGACTGTTTAAAGCATATTCGAAAAGAGTATACGGAAAGAAGAGCGAAAATCTTGGGGATTCAAGCACCAGTTCCTTCGAAATCCATGAACCAATCGAATTTTAGAAATCCTTCCACTGCTTCAAATCCTTCGAATCCATCTAATTCCACGATTTTCTCGAATTTCGCAAATCTTTTGAATCCCTACTGTGAGATGCTAAACAATGAGACGGTACTGGAAAACTTTGTAGAGGAAGTGAAGGAGAATGTGAAGCTTCTGACCTTAGTGGATGCGGATAGAAAATGGTTGGAGGGGTTTCAACATTTGATTTTCGAGACAGGCCAGGGCTTGCTTTTGGATCAGGACTATGAGGCCTATGCGCCCCATTTGACTTCTTCCAAAACCGGAATTCATAATCCGGCTATCTTTTTAGAAAAACGAGGCTTATCTTTGGATGAAGCCATCTATGTGACACGTCCCTATGTCACCCGCCATGGAAATGGCCCTTTGCCTTGTGAGTCAGATCGTTCTGAACTTCCCGGGGTGGGAGAGGACTTGACCAATCAGCCCAATGAATGGCAAGGGATTTTACGCTATGCAAAGCATGAGAGCTTGGAGGCATTTTTGCACCGGTAGTAAGAGATAGGGATTCCTTAAAGCAGGATGAGCGTATAGAACACATAAAGAAAAGAATCCACAGGATCACAGAAACAACAGGTGTCGCAGGAATTACAGAGAATATAAGCGGTTCAAAACTTCAAAAACTCCCCCAAAGTCCTAAACTTTCTATCCTTGTTACGCAGCTATCGGAAACAGGAAATCAACTATACTTTGAAGAGGGAAACATTTCCTTTGAAACTCTTCAAAAAGCGGGAGAGGAGCTGAGGATTTCTTGCGTTAAAGATATTGAACAGTTCTAGAAAAGCATTAGAATATGTCTGGAAAAGTTCTAAAAAAGCTCTAAAAAAAGTTCTAGAAAAGTTCGGAAAAGCTTTATACAAGATATGGAATCGGAGATTAATCCATGAAAATACTATTGACAGCCTTTACCCCATTTGACGGGGAGAGCATTAACCCGGCGCTGGAGGCGATGAAGCTTTTGCCGGATAAAATAGGACAACTTGAAGTCCTTAAACTTGAAGTACCAACAGTTTTTGGAAAGTCTGCCCGGCTTGTGCTGGAGACCATAGAACAAGAAAAGCCGGATTATGTGCTTTCTATAGGACAGGCAGGAGGAAGGGCGGAGATTACCCCGGAAAGAATTGCCATCAACATAGATGATGCCGGAATTCCGGACAACGAAGGCAATCAGCCGGTGGACCGGCCCATTTATCCCGATGGGGAAAATGCCTAGTTCTCCACTCTGCCGGTAAAGGCCATGATGGAAGCTATCAAAAAGAAGGGATTCCTGCTACTGTTTCCAATTCTGCGGGAAGCTATGTTTGTAACCATTTGATGTATTCAGTACTGTATTCTATAAAGAAAAATGCCCTTCCAATCAAGGCCGGATTTATCCATGTTCCCTATATTCGGAAGACAGATGATGAATAAAAAGGATAAAGCATCTTTGTCCCTTGAAGAGATTGTAAGAGGCTTGGAAGCTGCACTAAGAGAGATAAATCATTAAATGGCAATTGTAAATGATAGAAACCTCAATAAGCCGGTAAGCTTAAAGAGACAGAAAACTTAAAGAATCCGGTAAGCAAAAAGACAGAAAATTTAAAGAATCCCAGTAAGTTTAAAGAGGATAGAAAACTTTCAATAATAAAAGGAAACTAGAAAAATAGACAACTTTAGATGTACAAGTATAAGGAGAAACAAGATGGATATCTTTAAAGAAGGAGAGAATCTTCAGAAGGAACTTGTGGAGCTTCGCCGCTATTTTCATGAGAATCCTGAACAGTCCTGGGAAGAGTTTAATACCCAGAAGAAAATAATGGATTATTTGGATGAACTGGATATACCCTACACAAAGTCCTGTAAAACAGGGGTGATTGCAACGATCAAAGGAAAGCAATCCTCAGACAAAGTGCTTGGCATAAGGGCGGATATTGATGCTCTTCCCGTGCAGGAACTGGCAGAGGTTTCCTGGAAGTCTAAAAATGAAGGTTCAATGCATGCCTGTGGCCATGATACGCATATTACGATGCTACTTGGTACAGCAAAGCTTTTGCAGAAAATGAAGGATGAACTGAAGTTAACAGTAAAGCTATTATTTCAACCGGCAGAAGAGTGCATACAGGATAGCGGCGCAAGCTATATGAAAGATGAGCCGGAAGTATTGGAATGTGATCGCTTAATTGCCATACACATTTGGAGCAAAATACCGGCAGGTTACGCGTCCCTGCGGTATGGACCTATTATGTCTGCTGCGGATACCTTTGACATTTTTATAAAGGGTAAAGGAGGGCATGGGGCATTGCCACACCAAACAGTAGATCCCTTAGTTGCAGGATCTGAGCTGGTTATGTCTCTTCAACGCATTGTATCCAGAGAAATCAGTCCCTTTGAGCCTGCTGTGATCAGCGTAACTTCCTTCATCTCGGGAACTACTTTTAATGTGATTCCTGGGGAGGCTCATTTAATGGGAACTGCCAGAACCTTTAATCCGGAAATCAGAGCACAGTATCCGGAAATCTTAGAACGGGTGGCTTCAGGGGTAGCCCAATCTACAAAAACGGAAATAAAGCTGGAGTATCACTTAGGCCCACCGCCATTGATTAATGATGATCGTTGCGTAGATACCGGAAGAAAAGCCGCAGAAAGTGTTTTTGGAAAAGACTTTTTGTTGGAATGGGAACCCCAGATGGGTGGGGAAGATTTTTGCAAAATACAGTGCTCCAAAATGCCTGCTCTTCCTGGGCGCGGGATTTCAGGAGGAGAAGCTTCGCTATCCTCAGCATAGCCCATACTTTGATATTGATGAAAATGTCTTAAAGTTGGGAGTTTTGTACTTTATGGAATATGTGAAGGAGTATGAAAAAGAACTTGGTCTCTAAAGGCCTGTGAAAGAGGAACTTGCTCTGTAAAGACCCATGAAGAGAACTTGCTGTAAAGGTCTGTGAAAGAATATTTTCGGAATAGTGCTTAGAATAAAAAGTCGATAGGCATTGTATCACCCTCAGAAGTTGAGATCTAAAAATCTAACAATTGGAGATTTGGTACAAGAAGCCTCCATCGACTTTTGATGATTTTTCTTTATGCTATGACAGTAGCTAAAGTAAGACCCAAAACCATAGTGAAGCTAAAATCATAGTAAAGCTAAAATTATAGTAAAGTTATTATATTTTTTTGCTTTTTCTCAGTCCATAATAGCTAAGTCCTAAAGGCGGAAAGGCTGAAGAAGCCTGCCCAGAGGAGAAGATGAGAGCTGTCTCCAGTTGGGGTATCACGCTTATTTCCTGCTACCTCTGGACCTCCCAAAACCTGTGGGATGTGCTCAGGATCCAGGGTGTTTGCTACCGCATCTACCACTTCACTTGAGTCCAGGGGTTGGTGTAGGTCTGGACTCACCGGCTACGGTAGGAGTAGGCGGTGTAGAAGTAGGCGGTGTGGAAGACCCTGGTGTAGAAGGAGTAGGGGTAGAGGGTCTTGAGGGTCTGGACGGCGTTGGAGGATTGGATGGTGTAGTATTTCCCGGAGGATTAGGGTTCGGATTTTCCGGGGTATTCGGATTCTCCGGCTCAGGAGGAGTAGTGGTCTTGGTATTGGTTACGATGTAACCGTTAGTTGCATCTCCTGAAATTGCAGAAATATATCCGATGATTGCCGATTCCTCTACGGTGTATATAATCTCATGTCCGTCATTTGCATCAAATTTTGGAAGATTTTCAAAGATGTGTTTCCATCCCTCTGCTTCCGTAAGGGTAAACTTAGCCTTGGTAGCTCCATCTGCCAAAAGCTTAATTTCTACCTGATTGGTACTTTCTCCAATCCACTTTTTTTCTACAGGAAGGGAGATACCGGGAATGTTTACAATTTCAAAACCGCTGGTCTGGTTTCCGCTTACCTTACTGGAATATCCTTCTAAGGCTTTTTCTTTTACCATGTAGCGATAGGGTCTGTCATCGTTATCCAGCTTAGGAATATTGGTGAAAATCATATCCCATTTTCCGGCTTCCTCACTAACCGTTTCTGCTCCAATATAAATGGGGTTGGCAGGATCTTCATCATTGATTCTGTATAGCTCAATAGTGATGGTCTCAGGGCGGGTTTCAGGATTATCGTGTTCCAAATCTTGGAAACCTTAATCTTGATCACCTTTTTTTCTCCGGTATTTACAGCACCGTTAGATCCGATACCGCCACCGCGGGTAGCAGAGTAGTTACCGCTGATAATAACCTTGGCCAAGCTTTCTGCCTCTGCATCTTCTTTCACATCGGTATGTAATCCAAGGATTTCTTCCTCGTAACCCTTCAGAGTTCCGTTTAACTGACTAATGGGAAGTTCCTCATTGGCATCATTTTTCCAGTTATGGGGAGTGCCACCCAGCATAAAAGCGGAGATAGAATAACTTGAGGAACCGCTATGCTCTTTTCCGTAAATGTAGCCGGATTCAATGTCAATATCTTCCGCCCGTTTTGCTCTGTTTCCATAGATGGCTATACCGTTCTTTACGTTTACATCGGTATCGGAAACGGGACAGGAAGCATAACCGCCACCGGCAATCAGAGCTTCGTTATCTGTTACTAAGGCATTACTGAGGTTTAGGATTCCGCGTCTTCTTCCGTAATTTGGATTTTCTCCATTTACATAAATTCCGCCACCGCCAAACATTTTATTTCCAAGACCTTCACCGGTCATGCTGTTATTAATGATTTTGCCTGCAGAGATATTGGCTACAGAATAACCGTTTCCGGTTCCTGCCTGCACGTATATACCACCTCCGCTGGATCCTGCTTTATTATCACTGATAGTTCCTCCGGTCATGTTCAGAGTGTTTCCCGGGCTGATATCTACGATAGTACCCAGAGAAATTCCGCCTCCAATCTCCGCGGAGGAGTTTCCGGTAATCAAAGCATCATCACTTATATTAATGGTGCAGCCTTTAAATGCAGCGATACCGCCACCACATTCAAAGGGAATATTGTTGTAGGTTCTTCCGGCATTCACCTTGTTGTTCTCAATAACACCGCCGGACATGTTGAAAGTAACACGGTTTCCAAGATAAATTCCGCCACCAAAGTAAGCACTGTTATTTCGAATAGTACCACCGGTCATATTGATGGTCTTCTCTACAGGGTTGAGGCTGGCGTGGATTGCTCCACCATTGGCATCAATATAGTTTAAGTCCTCTACCATATTGTTTTCCAAAATGGTACCATCTTCAATATTCAGATTACCGTCTACATAAATCAAAGAATACTCGGTAAGCTTGTTATTTTCTCCACCGCCATCAATGGTAATATTCCGTAGAGTTGCCTCTTCGCCTTTTGCAATAGTCAAAAGATATCCGCCGTATCCCGGGAAACGCTTCAGGATGGCATTGGTGTCTGCTAGAGTAAGATCTCCGCTTACAGGAACAGCTTCTACCACATAAATTGTAGTAATATTTTGATTCTCTGTAGCCAGCTCCTTGGCTTTTTCAAAAGTCTTTACAGCTGTTTCTACGCTGCTACCGTCATTTTCGTCCTTACCTTTCTTTCCATCAAGGTAAATTGTCTCATCCTGGGCATATACTACGGCAAGCTCTGATGGCGCAAAGCCTACAAACAAAGTACATGCGAGAAGAAATGTAAGAATTGTTAGCATCCCTCCCTGGACCCATTTCTTAAAGAACTGGGAAATAATCCTCATTTAAATACCTCCTAATATTTGCATAAATTAATATCAAAAATTATAATAGCATATTGGAGGAATATTACAATGCTCAGAATGCTTAAATAAGCATAGTTCGTGAACATAAAAATAGGCAAAAAAGTATAGTATTTTCAAGGCTTTACAAGCTATAATGAAAAAAGAAGTAGGAAAAGCGTAAGATAACTGTAAGGTCAAAGAGACTGGAGGAGAAAATGAGATTATGGCATGAGGATTTGATTGGGAAATTACCAAGACAGCAGCTCTTGGGCAACACCGAATGCTGTGCCCTTAGGGGAAATGGCTGAGGAAAAAGCATGCTACGGTAGAAATGTATGTCTTTCCTATTCTCCTATAAGCTTTTTCAGTACCATCTTTTTTATGCAGGAAATGGAGAAAAGAGGCTATAAGGTAGATAAACTTTGGGAGGATCCTAAGTATAGAGGAAAGACTTGTGAGAGATATGCAGAATTAGAGGAAGTGGAGCGTAGCTTTCCCATCTATGAGGAGCATAATGAGGAGTATTTGCAAGAATGCCTCGAGAATCTGAGGGAGAAGGGGATAGTGCTTTAGATATAAGCAAACACAGTATTGTTGAAAAGGAAGCTTTGAAATGATGAATCAGGAGAAATTACTTCAAGATTTGTTTTCCTTAAGGGAAACGATTAAAAATCAGGCCAAGTTAAAAGGGGAAAAATCCCCCATGGTCTGTTCAGATCATGCCATTCATGAGATGGCCAGGCTTTGCCCCAGGAAAATTGAGGATTTTCACAGTGTGGCAGGACTTGGTAAAATTTTCGTAGAAAACTATGCTGAGCGCTTTCTGGATGTGATTTTAAAATCTGTGGAAAGCCCTATGGAAAAGTCTGTGCTCATGGATACGAAAGCCAGAGAAACCTTAAAAGAACTGGAAAAGAAGCTGGTGGATGTCAACAGAAAGAATTGTCTTTTATATTTGGCAAAGCTTCCGGCCAAAAGGGGAATTGATTTATTTTTCCCTGTGATTGCAGCAATCCTTTAGGCCTTATGAATGTTTCCATGCAGGTTTGCTCTATCGAAGCCTGATCTCAATATAAAAATATACCCAGCTCCTCCGAGAAATTCAAAAGGACATTCGAGATAAGGGTCAAAATGATCTTTATGTGGCTTACCCCTTTGTAAAAGGACGGCTTCCGGGAGAGAATTTTGATATTCGTTGTCCTTTGGCCCTTTTTCCTATGGTGGCAGAGAGAGACAGTCTTGGTGTAAGCCTAAAGCTGGATGAGGATGGGATATTCATACAACAGCACTTTGCTTCTGCATTTTTAAGTTTAACGGTATGAATAATCCGTTACCGAATGATGTTATTGAGGATATCAGCAGCCTTTCTTTTTTAGACCGCTCACTTAGCTTCTATAAGGAAAATGGTCTTACAATTTTAAAGGAGGATACGGAACTGCAAAAGTTCAAAGAGTACAGTGCAGGGGAGTTTCCTTCTTATAAAAACGGAGAATTATATTTGGAACCCTGTATGGTGCTGGGAAAATTTCCTACCCGTTCCGGTATGATTCAAAAGAGATTTCGATGACATCCTGGAAAGCGGACAAATCAATGAGCTTCTCAATATCCTTTTACAAAATATTGATGATCTTGACTTCTATCAAGATTTTTATTCCGGAATAGAGAAGGAGCAGGAGAAGGAAGAAGAAAAGCTGAAGGCTATCTCGGAAAGAGATTTAACTTATATCAATGACTTAAACAGCTCTCAGGAGGAGGTGCTTTCTGCTATGATTATAAAGAGACAGTGTTGTGGTGCAAGGGCCTCCCGGTACAGGAAAGAGCCAGAGTAATTACCAGCCTTATTTCCGACTATGTCAGTCAGGATAAGACTGTGCTTATGGTGTCGGAAAAGAAAACGGCATTGGATGTGGTTTACTCCAGACTGGGTAATCTTTCATCTTTTTCTTTATTGATTGATGACATTGGAAACAAAGAGTTATTTTACGCCCAACTTGAAAAAATGCTGGACTTTAACAGGAATATTTTTACAGAAAATCCGGATTTGGACACGCTTTCCTTAGTTATTGATGAGGATGTGAAAAACTGGAGGAGATTTCGGATAAATTATATTCCGTGGGAAGCTTCGGTATAGAACCTTATAAAATTTATCGGAAACTTCCTCGTCTAGATCTGGAGAATCCCTTAGAAAAAGTAGACTAACAGCTGTTAGGGGAAAAGCTTATCGAAGACCTTGCTTTCCGGGAAGGGACAGTACTCTTATACTTCCTCCTTCTCCTCAGGCTCCACAGCTTCCTCGGCTTCCCAGGGCTCTTCTAAAGCTTCCCCGGCTTATCCAATAAGTTATGAGGAACTTACGAAGCTGAAGGATAAATTTTCAAAAGAAGCTTTTAACATCCCAATTTAATCAGATATTATGAACTAAAGGACAGCTATCCTTGGATGGAAAGATTCCGGGAGCATTTGTCTGACTTTGATATGTTGAATATTTCTGAAAAATTGAAGGAATACGAAGAAGTTTATCAGGAATGGCAGAGAAAAAATTTTATTGTGAAGCTTTTCTCCAGGGAAGAGTAAATGACTGTATTTATGAGATTTCTAAATTTTTCTCTAATACGGAAAATAGGGAGTTGGAAGCCTTACTCAAAAATCAATTTCAGGCATTGAAGGACTCCGCAACAGTTCATGGGGAATATCAGCAGCTTAAGGGACTATATGAGAGTCTATCTAAGCAGGAAAAAGAGTATTTTAGGCAATAAATTCTTGTAGTCAGTTCTATGAGCATTCCCTTTCCAAGGCGAATACAGCAGTCTATGATGCGATTTTGTTTGATTTTATTTCCCGTTTTGAAAGTGAAAAATAGGGAACTTTTCCAAAATATCAAGGATTATCAGGATTATCGAAGCCTTGCGGCATAATATGAATGAAAAAGGAGCTTACCAAAAAGAAGCTGCAGGGAATGCTGAGTACAGCCTTAGAGAATCTTCATCAAACCAAGCATTATGGTGAAATGCGAAGGGTGATGGAAAAATAAGCGAAAATGGAGCGTAAATAAATTCATTAAGCGCTTTGGCTTTTGAACTCTTTAAAAAGTATTCGGATTTGGCTATTAACCCCTGAAGTAGTTTCGGAAATTATGCCATTGGAAAAGGGGCTCTTCGATCTGGTGGTTTTTGATGAAGCTTCCCAGATGTATGTGGAAAATGGAGTCCCCTCTATTCTAAGAGCAAAGAAGCTGGTGATTGCAGGGGATCATAAGCAGTTAAGACCTTCGAAAATCGGCTCCGGAAGAGTGGAAATCAATGAAGATTTGCCGGAAGACATGGAGCTTTCCGCTGCTTTGGAAGAGGAAAGCTTATTAGATGTGGCCAGATTTAAGTTCCCGGATATTTTGTTGAATTTCCACTATCGTTCTAGATATGAAGAGTTAATCGCATTTTCCAACTATGCCTTCTATAAGGGAAGACTGTATGTTTCTCCTAATATGAAAAAGGCAGAAAAAGCCACCCATTGAAGTACATAAGCTTGAGGATGGAATATGGGTGGATCGCGCCAACCTTGCGGAGGCTAAGCATATTGTGAATTTGTTGAAAGATTTCTTCAGAAATCGGCAAAAGGCGGAGACTATAGGTGTTATTACCTTTAATGTCAGCCAAAGGGATTTGATTGAGGACTTGATTGATGAAGAATGCGGGATAGATGAAGTCTTTGCTGCTCAGATTCGTGCGGAAATTATTCGAAAAAAGGACGGGGAGGATATCGGTTTTTTTGTAAAGAATATCGAGTCCGTACAAGGTGACGAACGAGATGTGATTGTATTTTCCATCGGCTATGCGAAGAATGAAAATGGAAGGATTGTTCGTCAATGGGGCTGGCTGAACCAAAAGGGAGGGGAAAATCGTCTTAATGTTGCCATTAGCCGTGCAAAGGAAAAGGTTTATATCGTCACCTCCATTTTCCCGGAAGAACTTCAGGTTGAAGATATTAAAAACGATGGTCCTCGCTTCTTAAAGAAGTATCTGCAATATGCCTTTGCGGTGAGTAAGGGAGATAAGGAGGGGGCTAAAGAAGTTCTTTTATCCTTTGGAGATCAGGCAAATGCCGGTACTTCTCTGCGTTTTGACAGCGGCTTTGAGGAAGAGGTATACCGGAGACTAACGGAGAAGGGCTATGAAGTGGATAGCCAAATCGGAATCGGAGGGTATAGTATTGACTTGGGAATAAAGAAAGATGGTCACTATGTGCTGGGCATAGAGTGCGACGGCAAACTCTATCACAGCTCTAAGTCCGCAAGAGAAAGAGATTTACATAGGCAGAAGTATCTGGAGTCCAGAGGCTGGAAGATTCATAGAATCTGGAGTTCCAACTGGTGGAAAAATCCGGAAGGGGAGATTGCTGAGATTTCTAAAAATTCTGGAGACACAGTAGAAACTCAGATTTTCACGGTCATCATCATTCTTTGGAAAGATATCTCACCCCTACGCCATGCTTTCGTAAAGCTTCCTTTAATTCTTCCAGATACACCTTGCCTTGTGCGTTATTCGTAATAGTGAAAAACTTATGCAGTCCGGACTTTCTCAAAATTTGAATAGCATAATATCTTCCTCCATGAGGGCTATGGATAGGATCCACATGGACGGCACGCATTTCGGAAAAGGGAATAGCCCGCTTTCCGATACAGCTTAAGCCTGCATGAATATAAAGGGTATCTCCCACGATATGGTAGGGGGCAGAAAAACTGCCCCCTGTTCGTAGAATTGTTAGACGACGAACAAGCCATATAATCGCACTAGATAGTAAAAATACCTGAAAATAAAACAAGATAGAATCCTGCATTATGTATTCCATGCCTTCCAAAAATATTGCAAAAAGTTCATATTTCTCCTTTTTATATTGACTTATTCATATCCAGATGTCTTTAAAATCCAAATGCCTTCATAGTCCAAATGCCTTTTATAATCCAAAATGTATCAGTTTAGAAGCATTATCTCATTCCAAGCTATCCACTACCTCTACCGTATCCGGCAGAATCTCCATATTGGCAATGGAATTTCCGGACAGCTTTACCTTCTTTAAGTTAGGGAGATTTCTTAGCATACTGATATCGGAAATGTAATTGTCGGAGATATCCAGCTCTTCAATAGTATTTAGTCCTTCCAGACAATCCAGACTTTGTAGTTTATTTCCGGGAATTATCAGCTTTTTTACTGCCTTAAAATGAGACAGATAAGCTTTGGCATTTTGATCAAAATTCTTGCTGTCATCATCTACATTGTGAATCTCCGCCTTTTCCAGAGCTAGTATTTCCGTGCTGTTGTCGTCTTCCATTCGACTTAAGGAAAGGCTTAGAACCGGACCATCCGCTACATTACTGCCATCCTCAGGATAAAAGTACATTTCCCTTACCCCGATATTGGAAAGGGCTTTCGTGTAATCCTTATAGCGATCCATAGGGGTTCCCAGCATGGTCAGTCGTTCCAAAGCAGGAAGCTCCCGCAACACATTTCCCAAGTCCGTATCTACCAGTCCGGTGATTCCGCGACCTACAAAGCAGAGGTCGCTTAGGGAATTCATTCCCCGCAAAATGTCAGCACTGTAATCGGACATATAGTTTCGAATCGTCAGCTTCTTTAAAGAGGGCATGTGGGCGATTTTGTCCAAGTCCCAAACCAAGAGATTCGCTTCTTCCAATGCTGTTAAGCCGTGTAAATCCGGAATATCATAGTTATGATAGTCAATGTATAGTTTTTGTAAAGAACTTAATGTAGACAAAGCATTTACATTTTCCACATCATGGCAATCCAGATATAAGCTGTTTAAGGAAAGATGATTGGCCAGACCATCTAAGGAAAGGATAGGTAAAGTATCTAAACTCAAGCTCTTTAGCTTGGGCATGTTTTTTACAAAATTTAAATCCTTTAAGCTTGTTATGTCTTTCAGCTTGAGATTTTCAAGCTGAGGCATACCGGATAAAACGCTGACATTGTCCAAAGGCTCTTGATAAGGTCCGGTAATGGAAAGATCGGTACAGTGACTAAGAGAAGAAAGGGGAGAAAGGTCTAAAAACAACGGCATCATTTCCGATAATATCCAGGGTCAAGCGTTTCAAAGCGGGAAGGTTTCTTAGGAAAAGAAGTCCGCCTTCATAATCTTCATCTACACGAACGCCAAGAGATTCCAAGGAAGTGAATTCGCTCAGGATATTTTCAATGCTTATCTCTTCGTTTTCTTGAGAATAATATGTGGATAAAGTATGGGAAAAATTCACTCCGGAAATTCCTAAAATTTCCTCCGGATGGGGAAGAATCCTTTTTAAATCTGCGGCATAGATATAGTGGTCGGAATAATACTTTAAATTGCCTAGATTTTTCAAATCTTGGCTATAGCTCGTATTATCATAGCTGAAGCTTATATTCCCATCTAAATTCAGGCTGACCAATCCGGTAAAGGGCTGAATATTTGACTCATCAATAGAATCTGTAGAGGGTAAAGCAATGGTCTTTTTCTCTAAAGGATCACCAAAAGCATCTACGCTATTGGCATAAGAAAATACCCATTGTTCAACGGCGTTGGGGGATAATCCTGATGTTTTCTTAATCTCCAAATATTGTATAGAGCCATACTCTTCTTCGGAAAGATCGGAAACGGATTTTCCAAAGACATTTTCCAAAAAGCGAACTACAGTCTCATCTTCAGGGACAGTACAATAGGAAGCAATAACTTCCGGATCATTAGATGAAATGGAAGATCGAACCTTATTAAATACGAGAAGAGATAAAACTGAGGGAAGAAAGAGAAGAGAAAGCAAAACTCCCCAAAGAGGAGAAAGGCCGGAATTTCTCTTGGGCACTTCTCTTGTTTTATTGTAGTTTATTTCATCGATATGAATATTTTGGGTGATATTCGGTTTATGGGGTTCAATATAAACATCGGTATTGCAAAATTTACATTTTTACAAAGCCTTCTTTCATCCCCTCAGGGATATTCAGCTGACCGTTACAATTGGGACATATGATTTTCGTGAGCTTCATAAGATTTTTCCTCTCAATAATTTTTAATTATCGGCGTTATTAGTACAATATTTAAGGGTGTGCTTCAATAGTATAGAAGAGGATTTTTCTTGTACAAAAACCTCATAGTTATTTTTAGCACAAAACTTCTGTGAAAGCAAATCTCGCCTTTGAGGGTTTTTGTTTTTGATATGGTATAATAAAAATAATTTTTGAAATCCTTTTTGAGTGTCTATTCAAAAATATAAATTCATTTATAGAAAAGAATCTAAAAATAAACGACCTAATCAAGTTTACAGAATTCGCCTCAAATACTTTTATGCGATGTGGGCAAAGACAAATATATTTTGTGATAAACTTAGAATTAATACGTAGAGTAATGAATCTGTCTTCGAGTGATATATTGAAGTTTATGGAGGTTTAGATATGAAAGACAATAATGCTATTATACCGATGGAGGAAACAAGTATCACCAATTTAATTTATACTATCAGAGGGAAACAGGTTATGCTTGATAGCGACTTGGCTATTTTGTACCGAGTTGAGACTAGAGTTTTTAATCAGGCGGTCAAGTGAAACTCAAATCGATTTCCGGAACGATTTTGCTTTCAATTAACAGAAGAGGAGTATAAAAACTTGAGATCACAGTTTGTGACCTCAAGTGAAGGTAATACTCATGGTGGCAGAAGATATATGCCTTATGTATTTACAGAACAAGGTATTGCGATGCTTTCTGCTGTTCTTAAAAGTGATATTGCAGTAGATGTAAGTATAAAAATTATGGATACTTTTGTTGGGATGCGTAATTTCTTCATTTCAAACAAAGATATGTTTTCCCGTCTTGATAGAGTAGAGTTAAAACTGCTAGAAACCGATAAGAAACTCGAAGAAGTATTCGACCACATTGCAAGCAATACAGAGATAAAACAAAAGATTTTTTTTGATGGTCAAATTTACGATGCCTTTAGTTTTATTGCAGAGTTAATTGGAAAAGCACAAAACAAGCTAACCTTGATTGATAATTATGTGGATGTCAATACGCTTAATATACTCTGTAAGAAAAATATAGGTGTGGATATATTGATTGCAACATCTGGAAAAGGAAGCTTAACAACAAAAAGACATTAACAAGTTTAATGCTCAATATCCGAGTTTGAGTGTAAAATCTACCACGGATTTTTCATGACCGTTTTTGATTATTGATGATAAGGAAGGATATTTTTATTGGAGCATCAATAAAAGATGCCGGCAAGAAGAGTTTTGTAATAGCCAAGATTGAAGATGAAAAATTGTTCAGGATTTGATTAATAAAGTAATCTAGGAGGAGTTTAATGATTAAGGATAATATCTTATATAATGAGAGTTCAAAAACCTAACAGTAGAGAAATAGAGGTTTTAAAAAAATACTTTTCCACAGTATTTTGATAAAGACGAAACTTTTATTGGGATAGGTTTAAAGGAAATTTTTGAAGAATGAAGAAATTACTTTTAAACAAGGAAGGATACGAGCTGAACTTTCTGGGGAAATCTTTGTATGCGAGATATTTGAGTTCGACAAGGACAGAAACGTTTATAGCTCCTCATACTGAGCATAATGAAGCAGAAGAAAAACAAAGATAGCGAGAATTTATATATCATTGGAGATAATCTGGATGCTTTTGAAACATCTTTTAGGATCTTATGCAGGAAAAATCAAGTGTATCTACATTGATCCACCGTACAATACAGGTTCGGATGGATTTGTTTATCCAGACAATTTTTATTTTGATGCTAGAAGCTATCACAAATGATAGGTGTAGAAGAAGAGGAAGCACAGAGGATTATCAATTTAAAAGGCAAAAGTTCTCATTCAGCATGGCTGACCTTTATGTATCCGAGATTAATATTGGCGAGAGAATTGCTTTCGGATGACGGTGTTATTTTTATTAGTATAGATAATAATGAACAAGCTAATTTGAAGCTTATGTGCGATGAAATTTTTGGAGAAGAAAATAATGTGGGAGTAGTTAGTAATACGAATAATCCTAAAGGACGTTCGGATGATAAATTTATAGCTACAGCACATGAATCATTATTGGTCTATGCAAGAAATATTAGCAAATTGGGTTGGTCAGGATTTGAACCGACTGAGAAAAATTATTAAAAGATATAATAAAACTGATGATGATGGTAGATTATTTAGAGAAATAGACTTAAGAAAAACTGGAGAAAATGACCTTAGAGAAGATAGACCAAATTTGTTTTTATTATTTTTATTACAATGAAAATAACAGGAGAATTCTATCCAGATACAAGAAACCTCGAATTAGATGATTTTATTATAATCAAACCCCAGAGGAAGATGGGAAAAGATGGTAACTGGAGATGGGAAATAAACACGGCTAGAGAAAGAATTAATGAAATAATTCCTAAATTTATGCCAACTAGAAAAATTTGGGGAGTTATGCAAAAGACTATTTGGAAGAGAGAAATTTAGTTAAACCTACAAGTTCTTGGACTTTTTAAAGATATTAACTCTGAGAGAGGAACAGAAGATTTTGTTGAGTTAGGATTTGATAAAAGAATTTTCCCTAAGCCTAAACCCTTGGGACTTATAACTAGATGTACTAAGCTTGTAGGTGAAAGTAATCTTGATACTAAAAATATAATAATTCTGGACTTCTTTTTCAGGCTCAGCTACTACCGCCCATGCAGTGATGAATTTAAATGCAGAAGATGGCGGAAATCGAAAATACATTCTTGTTCAACTTCCGGAACTTATAAAGGAAGATAAGCCGGCATACAAGGAAGGGTATCGAACAATAGATGAAATTGGGCGTGAAAGAATTAGACGAGCTGCAAATAAAATACAAGAGGAAACAGGGGCTAAAATAGACTATGGCTGTAAGGTTTATTCATTAAAAAGTTTTGGGAGAAGAAGTTCTCACTAATCTTGACTACTTTGATGATAATCCTAAACTGATTCTTGATGATATGGTTGGTATCTTTGATACGGATAAGTCAAAAAAGGAAAAAGATGCGATTTTATCTACTTATCTTGCTTTAGATGGATATGGATTGAGCGTGAATACACAAAAATACAGACTTTCAAATTTTGAAGCAGATAAGATAGATAATAGTATTTACATGATTGATGGTGGTTTAGAATCGGATGATGTAATGGAATTGATCGAAAAAATTGAAACTTTAGAACTCGATATCACAAAGAGTGGTGGTCTATTCTCCTTCTTAGTTTTTCATGTGTTACATGAACTCATCTCTCAAACTTGAGAAATAACAAGTCTGTAGAATTGATAGAGAGTATTGATATGGCAATTAAGTTGAGTATTTTACCTCATCAAATGCAGTGTTTGGAAAGGGTTAGTAAAGTTTTTGAGGGTGTTCATCTCCAAATAACAGATAATATCTTTTCAAATCCTGTTTTTTGATGCAAAATAACACTGAAACTAAAAGGAAAACATAGCACTAATTCAAGAAGGTTTTGAAGGAAATATTATTGCAAGAGACTTGCGAACTAGTGTTCCTAATGAATTTGGAATTGATGTTCGTATGGAGACTGGAACCGGAAAAACTTATTGCTATACAAGACTAATGTATGAGCTGAATAAAAATATGGTTTTCATAAGTTCATCATCCTAGTTCCTACAACGCCAATCAAGGAAGGGACAAAGTCTTTTATTGAATCAGATTATGCTAATTCGCATTTTTCAGATTTATATCCAGATAAACGAATCGCTTTATCTGTGCTGAACGCTCAGAAAAAGACTAAGGGAAGAAAGATGTTTCCTCAAGCGATTTCTGACTTTGCAGAGGGAACTGCTCTGGAAAACGGTAGAATCAATGTTTTGCTTATGTCAAGTGGTATGCTTTTATCTAAAGCAACAATGGATAACGAATACGATCAGACACTATTCGGGACATTTTCTAATCCCTACGATACATTAAAGGCTACAAGACCTATTGTCATCATTGATGAACCGCATAAGTTTAAAAAGGAGAATACTGCTTATAAAAAGACTTATCGAGAGAATCAATCCGCTTTGTGTGATTCGCTTCGGTGCGACATTTCCGAACCTCCCAAACTCTGAAAAGAAGGATTACAATAACCTTGTGTTCAACTTAGGCGCACTAGAAGCTTTTAATAACAATTTAGTTAAGGGAGTTGCAACTCAAATGATTGCACAGGAGAGTTTAAACGAAACAAAAGTGAAGTTGATGGAAATCGTGAATAGTCCAAAATCCTGTGTGTTTAGAAATGAAAAGACAGGCAGAAGCTATACATTGTCGTTAGGTGATGTTCTGTCAATTGTTGAACCTGAATTTGGAGGAATTAGTATTGAATCTATAGGAAAGACAGATGATGAAGAAATTAAAAGGGCGTCTCTCTTTCCAATGGACAAATTTTAGTAAAAGGTGATCGAGTTACGCCGGTATTTATGGAACGACTTATCAAAAGTTGATGATGGAACAAGCTGTAAAAAATCATATTGAGCAGGAGAGGGAAAATTTCTTTAGAGAGAGAAAGATCAAAACTCTATCACTGTTTTTTATCGATTCGATTTATTCTTACAGGGGTGACAATGGGTCAGATGGAGTATTGAGAACGAGTTTTCATAATACTTTAAAGGAAAACTTGAAAGCTGAAATAGAAAAGTATAAGAATTCCGCTCTATGATTCATAAAGAGTATATCAGTTTTATTGAAAGTTCTTTGAAAGATGTTGGAGCTACAAATGGTGGATACTTTGCGGAAGACAATTCCCAATTCTGATGAGGATATCCAAAAAGAAGTGGATCAGATTTTAAGGGACAAAACAAAGTTTACTCTCCTTTAAGGATGGGAATGGAAATTGGAATACCAGAAGATTTATCTTTTCTAAGTGGACACTTCGAGAAGGTTGGGATAATCCTAATGTTTTTCAGATATGTAAACTACGTTCAAGTGGTTCGGAAATTAGCAAATTGCAGGAAGTTGGGCGTGGACTTAGGATTACCGGTAGATGAATATGGAAACAGAATTTCAGATGAACAATTTTATCCTCACCTATCTCTTTGATTATTCTGAAAAAGATTTTGCTGACCGTTTGATTGGAGAAATTAATCAAGATAGCAAAATTACTCAAAATAACATTAAACTAAGGCTGGGCAAAGTTGCTGCAGATAGAGGAATGGATGAAAATATACTTTTTGCTCAGCTATTAATTAATAAATATATAGATGTGGATGAAATATTAACTATGAAAATAGAGATAAATTCATTGCCGAATCATCCTGAGTTTAACATAGGATTAGAGCAAAACAAAGTTATTAGTAAGGACGAAAAAGACCAGGGAATGGTTTATATTAGGAGAGATATGTTTGCTAAGATAAAGGAGCTTTGGACAACAATCAATAAAAAGTACTATTTATCCTTAGATAAGATTCCGAATGAAGAACTATATAAAGCATCTTTAGAGATCTTAAAGAAAGGTATTCGAGAGGATGTCATAGCGACGACAATTGAAAAAAGGACTTCTGTTGAAAATGATGGGATACAATTAAAAGAAGCAACATCTGGTTATTATGTGCTTGATGAGTCAATCCCGTATGGAGAATTTTTGAAGCAAGTACAGGTAGCGACAGGATTGCCAGTTGTTGTTATGCATAAAGCGTTGTGTGATTATAACAGGACAAATACTTTGGATAAGGCATTTTTTAATCGCAATACTCTTACAAAATTTATTTTGGAGTTTCAGCTTTGGTTCGAGGAAGCTTTTTTAAAGAGATTTTCTTATAAGGCGCTCAACGTAAAATCTCTTGAAACGGCTTTTGACGGATATAAATGGTGAAGTAAAAAGAAAAAAATAGTACAGGGAACAGTAGGAATTATTAGAGACGACAGTCTCTTTGCTCCTGAGAATTTTTTGTATGATAAGGTAGTATTTGATAGTCCGAAAGAGAAGGATACTGTGCAACGTAGCAATATTGATGAGGTCGTTGTTTTTGGGAAAATACCGAGAAGAAGTGTTCAAGTTCCGCTTTATTTTGGTGGTACAACTAGTCCTGACTTTATGTATGTAATTCAACGAGACGATAAGTTTGAAATCAACCTTATTGTTGAAACGAAAGATATAGATAAAGAATCATCCTTAAGAGGAAGCGAAAAATTAAGAATCGCATCGGCTAAGAAATTTTTGAAGAGCTTAAAAAGGACTGAGTTAGTGTTTCGTTTGAACCACAGCTGAAATCCGATGATATTATTACGATGATAAATAGATTGATAAGTGAGTAATTATGAAGAGAAAAGAGTGCTTTTATAAAAAGAAATGGTTGAGCAGATATTATCCATATAGAACAACATCTGCTTGTTATATAATTTTTTACATGATATAAAAAGATAAGATGATTAATAATTGAAGACGTTAATCAAGATTATTTTTAAAGCTCGTTAACTAATCATAAGTTTATATTATCGTATAAAAACCTACAGTTTATATTATCGTATAAAAACCTCCTGTAGGTTTGTCAAACATATGTTACACCCCACTGAATAAATTCCTTTAGGATGGTACTAGGGGATTTCCATCCTAAAGGTCTCATAGGAAACTGGTTATAGTCCCTTCTATTGTATAGCTGTAATTGTTTGGAAAAGTCTTCAAAGGAATAGAAGGTGTGTGAAGCATAGAACCTTTCATTGTCTTTAAGGTGACTGCGTTCCACTTTACCATTATGTCTGGGAGTAAATGGGCGGATTTGCTTATGACGAATTCCATGCTCTTTTAAACGGTTCTGGAATAGCGTTAGATTCTCTTCTTTAGTGGAAGTGAATCGTTTAGTGAACTCTGCTCCATTATCTGTTTGTACACACTCGATAGGCATAGGGAATGCTTTAATGAGATGCTCAAGAAACACAGCAGAAGAATAAGTGCTGTGCTCGTCAAAAGCTTCTACATATCGCCATCGAGAGAACTCATCAATAGCAGTGTATTGATAGAATTTTTGCCCCTTTGCTTCATTCACTAAGCATACAGTAGGAACGAATTTTACATCAATCTGGATACGCTCTCCGGGGTAATGCATTTGCTCGTAGGGCTTTGGAACATACTTGGGATTAGGGAGTTTATCAGCCATAATTCCTTGCCTTCGAAGAATACGATAAAGCCCTGCTATAGAGCGTTTATAGCCTCTTTGCATGAGTTTTACCCAGAAGACAACAAGTCCTGTATAGGGATTTCTTCGGCGCATATCAGCAATTAACTTTAGCTCCTCTAAAGTGTGTTGGTTGGGATGATGATGTGGGCGGCGAGATTGATTGCGTAATGAATCAATAGAGCCATTATATCGGTTACGCCATCGATAAATATACTGTCGATTAACACGATACTTTATTGCAGCCTTTGATACCCCATATTTTTCAGAATAATGAATGAGTGATAGTCTAAAGCGCATATCTTGTGTTATAGTAGCCACAGCGGAAGCTCTCCTTATGTTTGTTATTTTGTGGTGATCTAACTTTAACACAAGACAGGTGCTTCCGTTTTATTATTTAGTTGTGATGTAACATATGTATTGTAATCCTACAGTTTATATTATCGTATAAAAACCTCCCCTCTTTACAAATATCTCTTTTCCTCGTAAAATAGTATTGTTTTAGGGCTTGTACCGGTTTCGACGGGGACGATGCAGCTTTAGAAGCTATCCGAAAGAAGTCGCGTTAAACTTCAAAATTAAATTTAAACGCTAACGATAGTTACGCATTAGCAGCCTAAAGCGCTGCTGGCCAGCCTTCCTGCACTCACACGGGAAGATCCTGACCTCATTTTTGTGAGAAACGACTGTTGCGGTTCCTCCCGCAGCCGGGCGTATTTAGAGGATACCGGCTAGGACAAGACGTGCGCATCTTATCCTAGTGGGGAATCTTGAAGCGTACTATGATAGTAGAAGGAGAGGGAATTCGTTTTTCGGACATGGGTTCGACTCCATCAGGTCCATCCTTTTAACACTGGGGAGGAAATCAACTTGGATTTTCACCCCGGATTTTTTATCAGAAAGTCTGATTGCTTTCTAAGTTCAAAATTACAATTCTTTTTTATCTAGGCAATTAGCTGTTTCATTTAAAAGCCGAGAATCTTTTTAGAAGTAATTCATTTTATATAGTCTGTTTTATTATCCCAATCAAAGGAGTATTTATGCCAAGAAAAATCCACAGAAAATCAGGAAGAATTCATTCAGCCGGAGAATGAAGCTAAAGAGAAAAAGCCAAGAGGCAGAAAAAGCGTCTTCGGATGACAGCGTGACAAGAACAGAGAGTATTACTGTTTCTTCAAAAAGAATCCAAAGAAGAAAGTTCGCTAACTGATTCCGAAGAGACAGTTCCGGAGAAAAATCAGACAGCTTAAGTCCAAAAGTCAAGGCTAAGGAGAAAGAATCCGGGCTTGATACTACTGAAGTTATGGCGAAAGAGAAGGAACTTGGTCGTGCATTCTAAAGTCGAGGCGAAAGAGAAAGATTCCGTATCTGTGATTTCGAAGTCAAAGACAAAGAAGCAGAGGAGAAACAAGAGGTATCGGTGCCGAAGAGGGGAATTCTGAGGAAGAAGTTCGCAGAGAAGGCTCAAGGGACTCTGACACTAGAGATGAAGTTCGCAGAGAAGGCTCAAGGGACTCTGACACTAGAGATGAAGCTCGCAGAGAAGGCCCCAGGGACACAGATGCCAAGGAGGCCCATGGAATCTTGGAAATCATGGCTGATGGCTACGGTTTTATTCGTTCTGAGAACTTTATGCCGGGAGAACAGGATGTCTATGTCAATTCCTTGATGATTCGTCGTTTTCATTTGAAAACCGGAGATATGATTTATGGCTATGCCAAGTCCAGAAATCCTCAGGAAAGATACAATGCTCTTTTGTATATTGAAACTGTCAATGATTTACCGGTTTCCGCTATTTACAGAAGGCCGGATTTTGACAAGCTTACCCCTATTTTCCCGGATGAGAGAATCCATATGGAAAGAGAAGGGAAGAGAGTTCCCACCTCTTTAAGAGTACTGGATCTTTTGGCGCCCATCGGAAAAGGCCAAAGAGGAATGATCGTTTCCCCTCCCAAGGCGGGAAAAACAACCCTTTTAAAGCAGATTGCCCAGTCTATTCTGAAAAATCAGCCGGATATGACCTTAATGATTCTCCTGATTGATGAGCGTCCCGAGGAAGTCACGGATATGATGGAAGAGGTTGTGGGGGATAAGGTGCAGGTGATTTATTCCACCTTTGATGAGCTGCCGGAGCACCATAAAAGAGTGGCGGAGATGACCATTGAACGGGGAAAGCGTCTGGTGGAGCAGGGGCAGGATGTTTGCATTCTCTTAGACAGTATTACCAGACTGGCTAGAGCCTATAACCTGATTGTGCCTGCCTCCGGAAAGGTGCTATCCGGGGGTATGGATTCCGCGGCCCTCCATATGCCTAAGCGTTTCTTCGGTGCTGCAAGAAATATTAGAGAAGGTGGTAGCCTTACGATTCTTGCAACAGCCTTGGTGGATACCGGATCCCGCATGGATGATGTGATTTATAGAGGAATTTAAAGGGGACGGGAAATATGGAGCTTGTGTTAAACCGTGAGCTTCAGGAAAGAAGAATCTTCCCGGCCATAGACATTTTAAAAATCAGGAACCAGAAGGGATGATCTTTTACTAAGTCCTTTGGAAAAGGATGCGGCGGATTTAATCCATAGAGAGCTTGCTACGGAGAAAAAGAGTGCTGTGGAAGAAACCTTAAGCCTTTTTGACAGAAGCGTGAACAATGTAAGCCTTTGTGAGACCCTGGTTCGAGGAAAGGCAGTACCGCTAATAGCAGAATCGGAAGAGAGAATGCTGTCATTAAAATAAATAAAAATAATTTGTAACCTTTTTTGTATTTCCTCTGTCTTTCAAAATGTCGGAAGAATTAGCTTCCGAATCATTGATAAGATGGAGGATTTACTATGAAAAAGACTGGAATTGTTGTATTAGCTTTCATGATGAGTATCGGTCTGATGGCTTGTGGCGGAAAAGAGACAAAGCAGGCTGAGGGAACGAAGGTGGAGACCGCTGCGGCTAAGGAAAGCGGAGAGAAGGCGAAGGATGCCAAGGAAGTTCAGGGAACAATTTTGGAAGTGAAGGACTTTATGTTCTCCATTAAAACTGCTGATGGAAAGGAATATGTTCTTAATTTTGACAAGGCTCCGGAAGGTCTTAGCGAGGTAAAAAGAGAAGGTGATGAGGTTACCGTAGAGTATACCGGAGAACTCTTCCGAGGTGGATTCATTCACCGGAACAATTCTATCTGTAAAGAAGGCCTAATAGAAAATTCACAAAGAAATCAAAATTTTTGCCGTATCCTTTCTAAGTCCCATAAAAAGCTAAAGGAGAATTATGGAAGAGCAAGAGATTATAGACTTATTATGGCAAAAGAAAGGAAGAGGGGCTTGTTGCTTTTGCAGGAGAATTTTTAAGGCTTACTGCGGAAAGATTGCTTCTCAGGTTCTATCTCAAAGAGAGGATGTGGAGGAATGTCTTAATGATACCTGGCTAAAAGCCTGGCATGCCATTCCTCCTGAGCGTCCTCAGTTTTTGAGGGCATATCTAGGGAAAATTGTGAAGAATGCTTCTATTAATAAGCTGAAAATGTTGAAGGCTAAAAAGCGTTTTTCAGAGAACTTTACGGAAAAGTGTGGAAGAGCTTTGAGAAGATCTTCATTTGTCTTCGGACAATGTGGAAGAGCATGTGAATCAACAGGCTCTGGTGGATGCCTTTAAATCAGTTTTTGGAAAAACAAAAGAAAGAAACAAGAATCTTCTTCGTAAGGAGATATTTTTATCATGATGAAATTCAGGAAATAGCCAAAGCTTTTCAAGTAACGGAAAGTAAGGTAAAGGTTAGTCTGCATAGAACTAGACAGGCTTTGGCAAAATATTTGGAAGATGAGGGAATCGTATGAAGGACTGGAAAAATTGTAGAGGCCTTTTCTCAAATCGATGAGCGCTTTATTGAAGAAGGGAAAAAGAGATGGAGAGGAAAAAAATAAAAATTTCCTATTCGATATTTTTTCTTCCGCTGTAGCAGCTTGCTTTTGCCTCTTGCTTTTATTGCCTAACCTTTCCAAAGAAACTGCCTATGCCTTACAAAGTATTCCGGGGATTGGATCTTATTTTCAACTCATTACCTTCCGGAAATATTCCTTTGAGGATGGAAACCATAAGGCGGAGGTGGAGGTGCCGAAGCTTGCGCAGGGAAAGGATGAGAAGGGTACAGCCGATAAGGGACAAAGCGGGGAGAGAGAAAGCCTTTCCCAAGGGGGAGAAGCCGGTAGTCTTGCTGCTAAGGAATCTGAAAAGAGCAATTCCGCGCAGGAAATCAACTTCGATATAGAGAAGAAAACCGATGAATTGATTGCCCAATTTAAGCAGGAAATGCAGGATAGCGAATTTAAAAATCTTTCTGTTTCTTCTCAGGTGATTTTAGATTCCAAGGATTACTATGTCTTGGCTCTCAGTGCTTTACAGCAGGAGGGAGACAGCTTTACACAGAATCATTACTACACCATGAACAAACATAGCGGAAAGCTTCTGCAACTTTCCGAGCTTTTCCCGGAAAATGCGGATTATCAGAAATTATTATCCAATGAGGTGATTTCTCAGATGAAGGCCCATAACCAAAAGGGAGAGTATCCATATTTTATTCAGGACGGAGAGGATGATCAGGGATTCATGGAGGTGGAGAAAAATCAAAGCTTCTATATTAATGGAGAAGGAAAGCTGGTGTTAGTCTTCCCTCAGGGAGAAGTAGCGCCTATGGCTCAAGGGGAGCAACAGTTTATCATGCCTGAAAGCATTTGGAAGGCGTAAGGAAAATTCTATATTCTCTTTTCTTACTTTATGCTAAAATAGAGCGGTATTTATGTAGTACGGACTTTATATAGGGTCAGTATCTCGTTGGAGCTTGTGATTTTAGGGAAGAATATGAATTTTACACGATACAGTATAGAGAATCGTTTATATGAGATGAAGAGCAAGCGGGCTCGTATTTGGCATAGACTCACGGGGATTATCAAGAGTCTATGCCTCTTTCTCTTGCTTGCCGGTATTTTTTTAGGAGTATCTTTTTCTTACGGCTTATTCAAGGGTATTCTGGATTCTGCACCGGATATCCATAAGATTCATGTAGGTCCTACGGAATATGCCACCAAAATTTATGATAAAAAGGGCAATCTTATGTCCACCCTGGTTACGGAAGGGTCCAATCGAGAAAGAGTGACTTATGAAGAGCTTCCGAAGGATATGATTAATGCCTTTGTAGCCATAGAGGATGAACGCTTCTGGAGTCATAACGGTATTGACTTTCGTTCCATTATGCGTGCCATTAAGGGAGTGGTTTCCGATGACAGCTCTGCGGGAGGAGGCTCCACCATCACTCAGCAGCTTCTGAAAAATAATGTTTTCGGGGGTGGCTTACATGAGGGAAAGTTTGAGCGTTATGTCCGAAAGTTTCAGGAGCAGTATTTGGCTTTGGAACTGGAAGATCAGAGCAATTTAAGCAAAAAAGAAGTTAAGAAGAGTATTTTGACAGAATATTTAAATACCATTAATCTTGGAGCCAATACTCTGGGGGTAAAGGTTGCTGCCAGAAGATATTTCAATAAGGAAGTTACGGAGCTGAACCTCTCGGAATGCGCAGTAATTGCCGCCATTACCAAGAATCCATCCGGCCTAAATCTATCACCCATCCGGATAAAAATGCTGTTCGTAGAGCCCAGGTTTTAAAGAATATGTTAAAGCAGGGGCTATATTGACAACGCCCGCTATCAAGAGGCTTTTGCAGGACCCGGTTTACGAAAGAATCCAAAATGTGAATCAGGAAACCCAGGGAGAAGACAAGCCCTATTCTTATTATACGGACGAGCTGACGGAGCAGGTGGTAGATAGTTTGGTAGAGCGCTTGAATTACTCTAAGGAAGAGGCTACCAAGCTGCTTTACTCCGGCGGTTTACGAATTTATGCCAACCAGGATCCGGATTTACAGGCAATTGTGGATGAGGAAGTGAATAATCCGAGAATTATGACACGGCAAAAATATTCCATTACCTGGAGATTAACCATACAGCATGAGGATGGAAGCATTGTAAACTACGGAGAAAAGGATTTAGAAAAGTACTTGAAAGAGGGAAGAGGACTGGACTTTAATGGTTTATTTACTTCCAAGGATCAGGCCAATAAGAGGGTAGAAGAATTTAAGAACAAGGTTGTGGTGGAGTCCGATAAGATTTTGGGAGAGACCATTGACTATGTTTTACAGCCTCAGGCTTCCTTTGTCTTAATGGATCCGGTGAGCGGAGAGGTTTTGGCTTTAACGGGAGGCCGTGGAGAGAAAAAGCAGAGTAAGACCTTAAACAGAGCCTCCAATGTGCTTAGACAGCCCGGTTCTACCTTTAAGATTCTTTCCTCCTTGCCCCGGCTATAGACCTGTATGGAGCCACATTGGCATCCACCTACTATGACTCCGAGTATACCGTGGGAAAGAAGACCTTTAAAAACTGGTATTCCGGCGGGTATTTGGGATATCAAAGTATTCGGGACGGTATTATTTATTCTTTAAATATTGTGGCAGTCCGTTGTCTTTTGGAGACGGTAAAAGTGGAGAACGGTTTCCGCTATGCGGAGTCCTTAGGCATTACTTCCTTGGTTCCTGATGATGCGAATCCTGCATTGGCTTTGGGAGGCTTGACAAGAGGTGTTTCCAATTTGGAAATGACCCAGGCCTTCTCCGTTATTGCTAATCAGGGAAAGTTTCAGAAAGCTAAATTTTTCTCCAGGAATCAGAGGACCAAAGCAGTAATGTTCTGATTGATACCACAGAGGATGTACCGGAGCAGGTGATGAAGGCCACAACGGCTTATCTTTTAACCGATGCTATGAGTGAGTCCATGGAAAGTAATAGAGCCTTTTCTTCCAGTGTTCGAGTAAGTTCTACCTCTACCAGAGCCCACTTTGACGGTATGAGTCAGGCCGGTAAGTCCGGAACCACCAGTAATAACAGGGATATCTGGTTTATCGGTTTTACTCCTTATTATGTGGGAGGTATCTGGGCAGGCTGTGATGATAATCAGGTCTTAAAGGACAGTGCCAGCGGAGAATATAACGGAGGTACCGGCTTCCATAAGGATATCTGGCGGAAGATTATGGAGAAAATCCATAAGGGAAAGACCGATCCGGGCTTCCAAAGACCGGAGGATATTGTGGAGGAAAAAGGTCTGCAGAAAATCCGGCCTCTTACCGATTTCCGGCTGCTTTGCGGATTATCGTGGTAGCGCGGTGATTACGGAGCTTTTTGCCAAGGGCACGGTTCCTACAGAAAAATGTACTTACCATACTTCCTGGGGAGCTATGCTGGTACCGGAGGATTTAAGAGACTTAGATACGGATGACCGTTATTTCCGTTATAAGGTAAAGGAAAAGACGGAAGAGGAGGGAGAGCCTTCCGGGGATGATGTGATTATCTCAGAGCAGGGTCCCTCAAAGAAAAAAACAAAAGAAGAAGAGAAACCCAAAAGAGAAAACTAGCCCAAAAGGGAAAATGAAACCAAAGGAAAATCAGCCTAAAAGGGAAAATGGAACCAAAGGAAATTAGACCAAAAGGAAATTAGACCAAAAGGGCAATTAAATCAAAAGGGAAAATTAGCTAAGAAAGGAAAAGAAGCATGAAATTTATACAAGATCGTTTTACCTCCATGTTGGAAGTGAAAAAATCAAAATTTTATGCTTCTTTATTTCCGCTTCATAGCATAGAGGATGTGGCTCTTTATTTGCAGGAATGTAAAAAGACATATCCGGAGGCAAGGCATCATTGTTATGCCTACATTTTTTTCTGGAAGAGCAGGAGGGCTTTTGCAGGAGCAGAAAAAGCAAAGTGATGACGGAGAGCCAGCGAAAAACCGCAGGAGCTCCAATACTGCAAAGGTTGGAAAGAAAAAGAGCTGAAAAATGTTCTCTGTGTGGTAAGTCGTATCTTCGGCGGAATCCTCTTGGGAACGGGAGGCCTGTCCAGAGCCTATGGAGATGCTGCAGAGCAGGTGCTTTCGGAAGCGAAGCTTATGGAAAGAAAAGAGGGGAAGGAAATTCGTCTTAGTATTCCTTTACACACTTTTTAGGAGATTGGAATATGATTTTCAGGAAATGGGGATTCATATTTTAGAAATAAACTATACGGAAAGAGTGGAGCTTCTTCTGCAAATGGAAGAGGAGCAGTATCTGTCCTTGGAAAAACACATTGCAGAGTTCGGCCAAGAGGTGGTTTTTCTTGCAATCAAAAATAGCCGGTGGTATACTTCCTAAGTTAAAGAACTGTAGATAAAAATAAATCATTTAAAGAGGCTTTTAAGTTTCTTTAAGGGGAAAGAGAAGTAAATGTTAAAGAATAGAGAAGATGTACGTAATGTTGCCATTATTGCCCATGTAGACCATGGTAAGACTACCTTGGTGGATGAGCTTTTAAAGCAGTCCGGTGTTTTCCGTGATAACCAGGACATTGGGGTAAGAGTAATGGATTCCAACCCCATCGAGCGGGAACGAGGCATTACGATTCTGGCAAAAAATACCGCTGTAAGCTATGGAGATACCAAAATTAATATTGTAGATACTCCGGGACACGCGGATTTTGGCGGAGAGGTAGAGCGTATTTTGAAAATGGTGGATGGCGCCATCCTATTGGTGGATGCCTTTGAGGGCCCCATGCCTCAGACCAGATTCGTTTTACAAAGAGCCCTGGACCTTCGTCTTCCTGTTCTTGTGGTGGTAAATAAGATTGATAAGCCTCAGGCCCGTCCCAATGATGTGGTGGATGAGGTTTTGGAATTGATGCTGGATTTAAATGCTTCCGACGAGCAGTTGGACTGCCCCCTTCCTTTTTGCTTCTTCCAAGAACGGTTATGCAAAGCTGAAGCTGGAAGATCCGGACGTGGATATGAAGCCTCTCTTTGAAACCATTGTAGATTTTATTCCCGCACCTAAGGGGGATCCGGAGGCGGAAACCCAGCTTTTGGTTTCCACCATTGACTACAACGAATTCGTAGGAAGAATCGGAATCGGTAAGGTGGAGAACGGTAAGATTAAGGTGAATCAGGAAGCTCTGGTTGTGAACCACCATAATCCGGATAAAAGAAAAAAGGTGCGCATTACCAAACTTTATGCTTTTGACGGCTTAAAGAGAGTGGATGTGGAGGAGGCCTCCTTCGGAGATATCGTTGCGGTTTCCGGTATTGAAGACCTGCACGTGGGAGATACCATTTGTACGGAGAAGAATCCGGAGCCATTGCCCTTCCAGAAGATTTCCGAGCCGACTATTTCCATGGATTTCATGGTTAATGATTCTCCATTGGCAGGAACGGAAGGAAAGTTTGTTACTTCAAGACATATCCGTGACCGTCTTTTCAGAGAATTAAACACGGACGTTTCTTTAAGAGTAGAGGAGACGGAATCCGCAGATTGCTTTAAGGTTTCCGGCCGTGGAGAGCTGCATCTTTCCGTATTGGTGGAGACCATGCGTAGAGAGGGATTTGAGTTTGCGGTATCCAAGGCAGAGGTTATTTATAAGGAAAATGAGCAGGGCGTAAAGCTGGAGCCTATGGAGATTGCTTATATTGATGTGCCTGAGGAGGCTACCGGCTCCGTTATTCAGAAGCTTACCCAGAGAAAGGGTACCTTAAACGGCATGAGCCCCTTGGCATCCGGATATACTCGCTTAGAGTTTGAGATTCCTTCCAGAGGATTAATCGGTTACAGAGGAGAGTTTCTTACCGACACCAAGGGAAACGGTATTTTGAATACGGAGTTTGAAGGCTACGGAGAATATAGAGGAGACTTAAACTATCGTCATCAGGGATCCCTTATCGCCTTCGAGCAGGGTGAGGCGGTTACCTACGGCCTGTTCCAGGCACAGAACCGTGGAAGCCTCTTTATCGGTCCCGGAGAGAAGGTTTACAGCGGAATGGTCATCGGACAGAGTCCTAAGTCGGAGGACATCGAGTTAAATGTATGTAAGACCAAGCATTTAAGCAATACCAGAACCTCCAGCTCGGATGAAGCTTTAAAGCTGGTACCGAAGAAGATTATGTCCTTGGAGCAGTGTATTGACTTTATCGATACGGATGAGCTTTTGGAGGTTACACCTGAGAATCTTCGCATTCGTAAGAAGATTCTGGATCCTACCGCTAGAAAGAGAGCCGGATTTAACAGAAAATAATAAGAAAGGTTGAGTGAGACTATGGCATTATTTAAAGGAGCTGGCGTTGCTTTGATTACCCCCTTTCATGAGGATGGTAGTGTAAATTATGAGAAGTTAACGGAAATTTTGGAAGAGCAAATTGCAGAAGGCACGGATGCCATTGTGGCAGTTGGTACAACAGGAGAGGCTGCAACACTTACAGAGGATGAGCATATTGAAGTGGTTGCCCACACCGTTAAGGTGGTAAATCACCGTATTCCCGTCATTGCCGGTACAGGCTCCAACTGTACGGCAACCGCCATTGATCTTTCTAAGAGAGCGGAACAGGCCGGAGCGGATGGACTTCTTTTGGTAACTCCCTATTATAATAAGGCTACCCAGAAGGGCTTATATACTCACTACAAGGCTATTGCGGATGCGGTTTCCATTCCTTGTATCCTATACAATGTACCGGGGAGAACCGGGATGAAGATTGAGCCGAAAACCATGGCGGAGCTTTACCACAATGTAAAAAACATTGTGGGCGTAAAGGAAGCTACCGGAGATGTGGGATCCACAGCGGAATTGATGCGTTTGGTGGATGAAGATTTCTTACTCTATTCCGGTGAGGATGGAATCATTGTTCCCTTGCTTTCCATCGGAGGCTCCGGAGTAATTTCCGTTTTGTCCAATGTGGCACCGAAAGAGACTGCCGAAATCTGCAAGAAGTGGTTTGCAGGGGATGTAAAGGGGGCTTGGGAAGAGCAGAAGAGAGCACTTCCTCTGATTCATAGCCTCTTTATGGAAGTAAACCCCATTCCGGTAAAGGCTGGAATGAATTTACAGGGCAAGGCTGTAGGACCCTTACGCCTTCCTTTGACCGAGATGGAAGAAGCGAATCAGCAGATTTTAAAAGAAGAAATGCGTCGTTACGGCATTTTATCCTAATATAGAGGGGCTTAAAGAAAAGAAAATCAATACAGGACAGCCTGTCCCTTATTTTCTTTTCTTTCGGCCTCTTTTTTTCTGTGGAAAAGTGGCTTAGAATAGTAGGGTATCTATTGATTTTAAAGGAGGAGAAAATGAGGGTTTTGCTGCATGGTGCTAAAGGGGTAATGGGACAAAATGTGCAGGAGGTAGCAAAGGCTGTGGAGGGGATCAGAATTGTTGCCGGCCTGGATCAGCATACAGACTTGACTTATGCAGGTTTTTCCAATCTATGGAAGCGGAGAGGAAGTGAGGGAAGACTTCGATTGTATCATTGATTTTTCCGTTAAAGAGGCAGTAGATTCTCTTCTGGATTTTGCGGTGGAGAAAAAGAAGCCCCTTGTGCTTTGCACCACAGGCTAAGCATTGAGCAGGAAAAGAAGCTGGAAGAGGCTTCTAAGCAGATTCCTATCCTTCGTTCCGGGAATATGTCTTTGGGTATTAATCTTTTACAGGAGCTCTTACGGATTGCCGCTAAAAAGCTATATGAAAATGGCTTTGACATCGAAATTGTGGAAGCCCATCACCGTAGAAAAAAGGATGCTCCCAGCGGAACAGCCTTAATGCTGGAAAAGGCTGTGGAAGAGGGAATCGGAGAAAGCTTAGAGATGGTTTATGACCGTTCCGGAAGAGATACCGCCAGAGAGAAGAGAGAAATCGGGATGTCTTCCCTTCGAGGAGGTACCATTCCCGGCATCCATGAGGTGATTTTTGCCGGTGAAGATGAGGTCATCAGCCTAAATCATACCGCCTACAGTCGGAAAATCTTTGCAAAGGGAGCTATTACCGCTGCCTTTTTCCTGGAAAAACAGGAGCCGGGAATGTATAGTATGGCGGATGTTTTGCAATAAGAGTGAAAAGTACAAAGTAAGGAATATTCATTTTCAGAGAATATTGCGTTATTTTCATGATGAGGATAAGGAAAAGAGGAGAGGAAATGAGTCATCAAAGCTATGAAAGTCCATTGTCCGGAAGATACGCCTCTAAGGAAATGCAGGAAATCTTTTCTTCCGATTTTAAATTTAAAACCTGGAGAAAGCTCTGGATTGCCCTGGCAGAAAGTGAGATGGAGCTGGGACTACCCATTACAGAGGAGCAGATTCAAGAGCTAAAGGCTCACGCAGAGGACATCAATTACGATGTGGCCATGGCCAGAGAAAAAGAGGTTCGCCATGATGTGATGAGTCATGTCTATGCCTATGGCGTACAGTGTGAGAAGGCAAAGGGAATCATTCATCTTGGGGCTACCTCCTGCTATGTGGGAGATAACACGGACCTGATTACAATGCGAGAGGGCTTAAAGCTTCTTCGGAAAAAGCTTTTAAACTGCATGAAGGTCTTAGCGGACTTTGCCATGGAGTATAGAGGACTGCCCATGCTTGGCTATACCCATTTTCAGGCGGCGCAGACCGTAACCCTGGGAAAAAGAGCCAGCCTTTGGCTACATGATTTGTATCTGGATTTTCTGGATGTGGAGGAATGCATTTCTTCCTTAAAGCTTTTAGGTTCCAAGGGAACTACCGGAACTCAGGCCTCTTTCTTAGAACTTTTTGAAGGAGACCATGAAAAATGTAGGGAGCTGGACAGAAAGATTGCAAAAGAAAATGGATTTTCCGGGAGTTTATCCCTGTATCCGGTCAGACCTATAGCAGAAAGATTGACTCAAAGGTTCTGGCAATTTTATCCGGCATCGCTCAATCCGCCCATAAGTTTTCCAATGATATTCGGCTTTTACAGCATTTGAAGGAAGTGGAAGAACCCTTTGAGAAAAAGCAAATCGGTTCCAGTGCCATGGCGTACAAGAGAAATCCCATGCGCTGTGAAAGAATCGCAGGCCTTGCCAACTTTGTGATGGCGGAGAGCCAGAATCCTCCCATTACCGCAGCCACCCAGTGGTTTGAAAGAACCTTGGATGATTCTGCCAATAAACGACTTTCCGTGCCCCACGCCTTCTTGGCGACAGACGGGCTTTTAGACCTCTATTACAATGTTGCCTCCGCTTTAGTGGTTTATCCGAAAATGATTGAAAAGCATCTTCGGGAAGAGCTTCCCTTTATGGCTACGGAAAACATCCTGATGGATGGGGTGAAAAGAGGGGGAGACCGGCAGGAGCTTCACGAGAAAATCAGAAGCTATTCCATGGAAGCGGGACAGCGGGTGAAAAAGAGACAGCTTAGACAACGACCTGCTGCAAAGAATTGCGGAAGATCCTGATTTTCCTTTGGAAAAGGCGGATTTAGAGGAGCTTTTGATACCGGAGAAATATATCGGGCGCTGCAAGGAGCAGGTGGAGGATTTTATTGCTACGGATATTGCTCCTTTACTGGAAAAGAACAAAGAGCTTTTAAATCTTTCCGTAGAAATCAAGCTTTAAGAATGAAAACAAGCATCTTGTGTGCTATTTTTATATTTTGTATACTGAGGAAGGAGAAGATATGAAGAGAACTTTGGCTATTTTTACTTTGATTCTTTTTTGCCTTGCCTTAATTGCCTTATTGCTTTTGGCTTTTACAGGGGGGAAGAAGGAGTATATGCTGGCCTTAATGTTCTGCATCATGATTCTTCCCAGTATTTTCTATGTTTATCAATGGATTACAAGGCTAATCAAAAAAGACTAGCCAATTTTACAGAAGAGGCAATGTTTTGTAATAGTAAAGAGCAGTTAGATAGTGCAGATGCACTGTAGATACATTTATGTGTAAGAAAGGGGATAGTATGGTTCAGGCAATTGTCGGCGCAAACTGGGGAGATGAAGGAAAGGGTAAGATTACGGATTATTTGGCGGAAACTGCGGATGTGGTGGTTCGTTTTCAGGGAGGAGCCAATGCCGGACATACCATTATCAATCCCCTATGGCCGCTTTTTCTTTACATTTGATGCCCAGTGGAGTATTTAACCCAAAGGTTACTTGTGTTTTAGGAAACGGTGTGGCTGTGGATATCGGAAAATTCCTGGCAGAGCTAAAGTCCCTGGAGGAGGCCGGTGTACCAAAACCGAATATTTACATTTCCGATAGAGCACAGGTTATGCTTCCCCACCATGTGTTACAAGATACTTTTTGAGGAGGAGCGTTTAGGAAAGAAGAGCTTTGGTTCCACAAAGTCCGGAATTGCTCCATTTTTCTCCGATAAATATGCAAGATCGGTTTACAGTTTAACGAGCTTTTTCTTTTGATGATATTTTTGAAGAGCGTTTGCAAGATTTTAGAAATCAAGAATGCTTTATTTACCAATCTTTACGGCAAGGAGCCTTTGGACTTTGCTACGGTTTTAGCAGAGCTTAAGAAGCAAAGAGAGGAAATTAAGCCATTTTTAAAGGATACTTCTCTGTTCCTAAGAAATGCCATTAAGGAAGGAAAGAAGATTTTACTGGAAGGACAGCTGGGCACCATGAAGGATCCGGACCACGGTATTTATCCCATGGTAACTTCCAGCCATACCCTGGCTTCCTATGGAGCCGTGGGTACAGGAATTCCACCCTATGCCATTACGGATGTGGTTTGCGTGACCAAGGCCTATTCCTCTGCGGTAGGTGCGGGAGAATTTGTCAGTGAGCTTTTCGGAGAGGAGGCGGAGGAGCTTCGGAAGAGAGGCGGAGACAAGGGAGAGTACGGAGCAACCACAGGCCGTCCAAGACGAGTAGGTTGGTATGATGCTGTGGCCTCCCGCTATGGCTGTGCTTTACAGGGAGCAACCCAGGTAGCATTAACCGTTTTGGATCCTTTGGGATATTTGGATGAGATTCCTGTTTGTACCGGCTATGAAATTGACGGGGAAGTGATTCGTGATTTTCCGGTAACTCCTTTGTTAAGAAAGGCTAAGCCGGTTTACACCGTATTAAAGGGCTGGAAGCAGGATATCCGAGGAATCCGTAAGTATGAAGACCTCCCACAGGAGTGTAGAGACTATATCGACTTTATCGAGAAGGAATTGGAAGTTCCCATTACCATGGTTTCCAATGGTCCTAAGAGAGAAGAAATTCTCATGAGAACACCGAAGATTTAGTGATCAAAGCGATGCTGAAAATTAATATTTTTCTTAGAAAAATATTCCCGGGAACGAAATAGCAGCTTGGAATAGACAGGAGGTAGGATGGCCCGTTGCCCAAATTGTGCAGGAGAGTTACTATTCGATATTAAAAGCCAAAGCTTGAAATGTCAGCAATGTGACTCCGGCTTTAACCCCTATGATACGGATAAGACGGTGGAGGGGGTGGTACAGGAGTACTATGACACGCAGGTTTTTACCTGTCCTCAATGTGGAGCAGAGATAGAAAGTACGGATTTCTCCGGTACCGGTTTCTGCGCTTACTGAGGTTCCTCCGTGGTTTTCACCAGTAGAATGAAGCAGGCGGAGATGCCGCAGAAAATCATTCCCTTCCAGCTTACCAAGGAAGATTGTAAGAAGCGCTATCAGGATAAGGTTCGTTCTGCCATGTATCACGATAAGGAGCTGGAAAATCCCCAGTATCTGGAAAGATTTGTGGGCTATTACCTTCCTTACTGGCTTTACAACTTTGAAATGGATGAACCCTTGGAATTGGAGGGGATGAAGGAATATCAAAGCGGAAATTATCAGTTTCACGAGCGCTATTCCCTTAGCGGTCGCTTGCAGGGAAGCTTTAAAAATATTCCCTTTGATGCCTCTACCCGTTTTGATGATACCATAGCCGGTTGTATTGCCCCTTTTACACAGAAGAATCTAAAGGAATTCAGTCCTAACTTTCTCTTGGGCTTTTATAGTGATGTGGCGGATGCGGATGCCAAGCAATATGAGCCTGAGGCCTTTCACCTGGTGGAGCAACAGCTGTGGTCTTCTGTTATGGGAAATCAGGGCTTTCAGGAAAGCAGTATGATCTTAAAATCATAGTGAGTCTGAAGTCCCTGACAAAGCTTGGGGCAAAGTCCGTTACGGTAGAACGGGGAATGTTTCCGGTTTGGTTTTTAAGCTATAAAAAGGATAATCGTATTGCCTATGCGGTGGTCAATGGAGAAACCGGCAGGGTTTACTGTGATATTCCCATTGATGAAAGCAGTTTCATAAGGCTTCTAATGATGGCAATTTCCCATATTCTATTCTTGAATCTGTTTACAGATTAAGATGGATATTTGCCTTGACTTTTATGGCTTTATCTACCCTTTTTGATTTTTCTGCTCAGGGGCAGATTACAAAAATTAAGAAGAGAGAAGATAGTTTGGTTGGGAATCAAAACAAGCTGAAAGCGGAGAAGGAAAAACTCTTCAGCATAGTGGAACAGGATACGCCGTATTTTCCGTCCTCTTTTCTCTTACCATTTTGATTTGGAATCCGGTGCAGGATGAATATTATTATTTGGCCAGTGCGGTGAGCGGATTGATGTCTATTCTGACCCTTAGACTTATGATTAAAAAATTTAATATTTTGTCCACCCGTTCCATACCGGAATTTTTTGATAAGAAGGGGGTGAAGTAATGGATAGAAAATGGATACGATATTTTTCTGCATTTTTCCTTTTTCTTAGTCTTTTCTTCCTTATTTCCCTACAAAGCTTTGCTTTAAGCGGAAGGGAGGTATTGTCTTCTTCCGTGTATAGCAATAGCAGTTCCGGTTATAAAGCCTATCTTTTTGATGACAGTGATTTGCTTTAGCTCTTCTGAGGAAGAACAGGTCAGGGAGGCTATGATTCCTCTAACGGAATACGGAAATATTGCCTTTATTTCCGGAGAAGGAAGCTATTCTGCTGCTTCCACGGCAAGAGATTTACTGGAAGAAGCCTTTCCCGGCGGAAGTGCAAGCATTTTACTGATTGATATGGGGAATAGAGAAATCCGCATCCAAAGTGCAGGAAGCCTGTATAGAACTATTAACAGTCAGGTGGCGGACAGCATTACGGACAATATCTATCGCTATGCTTCCAATGGAGAGTTTGGAAAAACAGCAGTAATGGCATTTCGACAGATGAATGCCAAGATGGAAGGGCGTTTTGTGGAGACTCCCATGCGCTGGATTAGTACTTTCTTGTGCGGAGCTCTTGGCTTTACTCTAGAATTTCCTGCTTCTTATTTCCGGAAAACAAAATGAAGCCGTAGGAGCTGGTGCTATTTTTAGGGGTGCTATGGTCCCGGAGTTTATCATTGCCCAAAAACGAAAGGATTTTGCTTTTTCTAAGGATAAGATATTTATCCCCAGAACCCGTAGTTCCGGTGGAAGAGCGGAGGGGGCGGTTTCGTAGGCGGAGGCGGCAGCTTTGGCGGTGGAGGTTTCAGCGGTGGAGGAGGCCATCCTCCGGCGGTGGAGGACATCGTTTTTAGAAGGATAAGAATAAGGCTTTTCCCTTGATTTTCTGCAGGATCACCGATTTTTCGCCGGATTTTCAAGCAATTGAAAGTAAATTCCAGTGCAGAAGTGTACCACCGAGCTTGTATCCTCAAAATCAGGCAGTTTGAAATTTCTTATTTCTGCCTGATTTTGCTATAGTAGCATAACAACCTCAAAATCTCTCTTTCCGGACATGGAAACTAAGCCACAGGTGACAAGTCGTGTAGACTAAATTCCATCATATCAAAATGTCAAAAGTTTTGCTCTCTGTCTGACAGCAGATGTGTTTTGGGTTGTTAAGTCATTTAAAGCGAATCAGCTTTGGCGCCCTGTGACAAAACCTCAAGTCAGGATGAATGGACCTGAGCTGAAGTGCTTTTAAGACATCTTCCATATCGGTTTAGTGCCCTTTGATAGGGCGTATCTCCGTTTAAGCTTTCCTTAGTGTGGAAATTGATGGTTCACGATACGATTCACATCCCATTGTGTAAGAAAAAAAGAAGAGTTTTAGAAGAACAATGAAGCATGGTAAGGGTTTCGTTTTGCCTTTTGCCCACTACATAAGATCGCAATAATAGATGCTACCATGTTGATTCCATTAGGTTTGTTTCAAAGCGACAGGATCGCCAAACCCGATCCTCGGTCTGTGCGATATATTCAAAGATAGATTGAAAGTCAAAGACATTCAAAACGTCTTTTCAAACGGTCAAAGACTGCTTTGACTGCCCCTACATCGATTTAACAGATAATCCAGAAGAGCTTCTTCCTAGTAAACAAAAAGGTCAGTAGAGTTTTTACGAATCTCTGCACGAATGGACTATATCCATCTCACAAAAAGCATTTAATCCAAGCCAAGAAATCTCATAGCTTGACCATGAAACATCTCGTTTGATATCTGTTTTATGGCATTCCTTGTTTGAATGTCACCTTCCGTTTAAATCGATATTTTGGAAGTAAAATTCCTTGGTCAATGTATGATACATGTAGCGAACAGACATCTGTAATCCGGATGATCCACTAAACTAAAAAGGGATTGTCCCTTTGAAATCAGAGGAGTAATGATGCTGTCCTTTTCCTGCCCTTTTCGAAAGATTTATACCGACGAGTCTTAAGGGTTTCCCCGCTTTCTATCAGCAAATCTGGCATCATAGGTATACGGCTTATGGGCGATGCTGCAGCGAGGAAGCTTTTGTGAGCAGCCATTACAGACAGTAGGGAGCTTCATTAGGGCGATTACAGCATTCCTTTTCGAAGTCCTACAAGTCTTGATTGCAGCTAGGACAAGAAGTACTACTTTATCCCACAAAGAACAATCTTCTTACAGACATTTGTTTTACGACTACTGGTAACGATGAACGCAAAAGTTCTTTGTCTCAGGAAAGCTGCCCTTTGTGGATACCAGTTCGATGCTCGGTAAGCTTTCTTCACTTCCTTAGAAATGGTAGAAGGGTCTTTGCAAAGACACTTGGCAATCTCCCTTGAAGGAAAGTCTTTGATTTAGACTCCTGCTCTATAAAAAGGCGGTCTTCTAAAGAAAGATGTGGTTACGGGAATAATTTTCACCATAATAAACTCCTTTCCATTGCTGCCAGAAGGAGTTCAAACATACCATGATAAATGTGAAAGAGAAAATATCAACTGCAGAAGTAAAATCATGGGGATAGAGAGTAGAATTTACTTTTTCATTTTTTGTCGCCGGATTTTCCGGAAGGAGTTGCATGTTTATTTGTTTTATATTAGAATTGTTCCGGAGTTAATGCCAAGCTTCCAAGAGAGGGAGTTTTTCCAGAAAAGTGATTTAGGAGGATTTATGGTTTCTGCAGGTGATTTCAGAAATGGTGTTACAAATTGAGATGGATGGACAGGTAGTTCAGATCGTGGAGTCCAGCAACGTTAAGCCGGTAAGGAGCTGCCTCGTTCATACCAAGTTAAGAAATGTTATTAACGGTGGTTATAAACCAGAAGACTCCGTCCCACAGAAGTCTCGCAGCACGTATCGACCAGAGGTATCTCTATGATGACGAGAGATGTACAACTTCACGAACAACGAGACCTTGAGCAGATTGTTTGTCTCATGAGCAGATTGCAGATTCCATGAAGTTCGTTAAAGAGAATGTCCGTTAAGGTAGTATCTTATCAGGAAATGTATTCTCTGTAGAGCCTCCTTTGAAGGTAACCCTAGAGGTTACTCTACAGAGCCGGGAATTAAGGGAATACCACCACCGGTGCAACAAAGCCTGCTACTGTTGAGACAGGTGTTAAGTACAGGTCTCTGTTTGTAAATATCGGAGATAAGATTATTTATTTCTACCCAGACAGGAGACTACGAGTCCAGAGCATAAGTGCAGGACTCAGTAGAGAATAAGCACTGGGAAGAATGCTTCTCCTAGAAGAGAATTGAGACTAAGGCTCCTAAAAGCAGTTTCCTTTTTGTAGAAAGGATCGCTATGCAGGCTTTGCAAAAGCAATACTACAGGAAGTGAATCTGCCTTTGTGGAGGCGGGGTACGATAAGGACTTAGCTAAGGTCAGTGTTTCCAACCGTCCTGACCTTTATGCGACTATCAAAGTAACGGGCTTTGATGGAGCAAAAATATCAGGAGAATCCCATTGTTTTAGCGAGAAGGTAAAGGGTTTTGAAAGAAAATAGTAAAGATACCTTATTTTCTTCCATGGAAGCGGTAAAGCGGATTTTTAAATGAAGCTTTCTCAATTTTTAGGGAGCTAATCAGGATGCAGATGAAGGAAGAATGGCCTCATGAAAAAGGAAGGTAGAAAGATTTACTGACTATGGCGGAGCCAATGTGGCAAAACCTCTTCCAAAGGAGGACACCTTCGTTCTGCTGCACCGAGAAGCCCTGAAAAGAATGGGAAAGACTTGGAAATAATGTGGTAGGAGATGTGCATCTTGGAGACTGGGGTCTGCAAATGGGACTCATTATCACAGAATTAGAGGACAGAGAGAGCTGAAAAGCCTTTACGATTTCGAGCTGGAAGAGATTTACCCTTGCCTCCAAAAAGCCAAGGAAAAGGATGAGGCTGGAAATCTGCTAATGAGGAATATGCTAACCGAGCAAGAAAACACCTTAAAGCTACAGGGAGATCCGTATTTCATAAGGTAAAGAATTAAAGTTTCAAGTTGATGATTAAAGAAGAACTATGAAGCTCTGGATGCACTTTGATCTGTGGAAGGGGGGAGCCGATCGGACCCTATATTCCAAAG